>Ga0257110_1000183_pt1 | contig 32831 bp, 27 predicted proteins | sample LP_taG_7_FD_190184 | JGI IMG/M metagenome (GOLD analysis project Ga0257110, IMG submission 190184) | Marine microbial communities from Northeast Subartic Pacific Ocean, Canada - LP_J_2015_P26_10m | ecosystem: Environmental > Aquatic > Marine > Oceanic | place: Canada: Northeast Subartic Pacific...
CCCTCGGAACTTATCGAGGGCCCGGTATGCCTTGATAAAGGCCTCTTGCGTAACATCTTCCACCTCAGACCGATCCGACACGTACCGGCTGACCAGCGCGGCGATTCGACCTTGATACTTCAGTACCAACAGGTCGAACGCCCGCAAATCGCCGCGTTGCGCCCTCTGAACCAGTTGCTGATCTGTCTCAGAGGCTGTCAAAATACACCTTCAATTCACCCAATTTGCCAGGCGATAACTCTTCCCGACGATTTACTGACCTATCAGATCGCGTCGCAAGCAAAAAGTTCCCGATCATTTACACTCAGAGGCCATTACTATACAGCACTCACGTCACACTTACGGTCAACCGAACATGTCCACCTTTCCTAGCTTTGACGTGCTCATCATCGGCAGCGGCGCCGCTGGGCTGAGTCTCGCGCTGCAACTCCCCAACACCCTGCAAATAGCGGTCTTGTCAAAAAGTCAGCTTGGCTCGGGGTCAACTTCCTGGGCACAAGGCGGTATGGCTGCCGTATTACACGACCGTGACTCAGTAGAGGCTCATGTAACTGACACGCTCAATGCCGGCGCGGGTCTATGTCATGAGCCCGCGGTGCGCTTTACTATCGGGCGTAGCCGACAAAGTGTCGATTGGCTGGTGTCACAAGGCATGGCATTTGATCTAAGAGAGGATCAGCCTGACCTTGAGTTTCGTGAATTTCACCTCACGATGGAAGGCGGCCACAGCCACCGACGTGTCATCCACGCCGCTGACCAAACAGGCCTCGCCATCGCCGAGGTGCTCGCCAATCGCGCCGAGCAGGCGTCTAACATCACACTGCTCACTGACCTTTGCTTGGTTGATGTGATCAAGTCGGAGGGCCGAGTCTGTGGCGCCCACTTACTCAACACCGAAACCCGACGCGTTGAAACTCTTAGCGCCAATGCGGTGGTGCTAGCCACGGGCGGAGCCAGCAAAGCGTATCGATACACCACCAATCCCGACGGAGCCAGCGGGGACGGCATCGCGGTGGCATGGCGCGCTGGCTGTCGAGTGGCTAATCTCGAATTTAATCAGTTTCACCCCACCTGCCTCTACCATCCGAAGACACGCTCCTTTTTAGTCACCGAGGCTTTACGGGGCGAAGGCGCTACGCTGCACCTCGAGGATGGCGAACGGTTCATGCCACACTTCGACCCTCGGGCCGAACTCGCCCCAAGGGATATTGTCGCGCGGGCTATTGATCATGAAATGAAGCGACTGGGCGCGGATTGTGTTTATCTTGACATCAGCCACCGCCCCGCCAGTTTTATCACGCGTCACTTTCCTCAAGCCCATGAACGCTGCCTGGCATTGGGAATCGATATTACGACTGAGCGCATACCGGTAGTGCCCGCCGCGCACTACACCTGCGGCGGAGTCGTCGTGAACCAGCATGGGGCTACCGATATTCCGGGGCTCTACGTGGTCGGCGAATCGGCGTGCACTGGACTGCATGGCGCCAATCGAATGGCCAGTAATTCGCTGCTTGAGTGCTTTGTTTACGCACAATCCGCCGCGGAGCACATCGCCACCTCACTCTCAAACCCTATCTCTGGCTCTGCCGCCACACCCAGAGTCTGGGACGACAGTCGTGTTCGCGACTCTGACGAAAAGGTCGTGATACAGCATAACTGGCAAGAGCTTAGACGCTTGATGTGGGATTACGTGGGCATCGTCCGGACCACACGGCGGCTGGAATACGCCGCCGCGCGCGTCGCCCTGCTTCAGCAGGAGGTCTCTCGTTACTACGGTCGCTTCCAAATTACGCGGCCCTTGCTCGAGATGCGCAATCTCACCCAGGTTTCACAGCTCATGGTGTCGTGTGCGTCGGGACGGAACGAGAGTCGTGGGCTGCATTTTAACTCAGACTATCCTGACACCCTGCCCGACGCGCGGGACTCAGTATTAATACCCCTCAATTTTGATCCAACACTGGCGCTAGACGGTCCGGTGGATCAACTGCCTGAGTATCGATGATTAACCGCGGCTAAACGTCCAGTTGGTGGAAGCGCCGTATTTCGGCAATCACGGGTTGCCAACGTGGTTCTGGGGTATCGCTGCGCGCCATGACCCATTCGAGTAAATCTTGATCATCCTGGAATAACAGCTCTCGATACATCGCCCGCAACTCCGCACTCATCTGCGCGAACCCGTCATCAACAAACGGCGACAACAGCAAATCTAACTCCAACAGCCCTCGGCGACTGGCCCATCGTGCTCTGTTCCATTCTTCGCGCTGGTCCATGATAGCGATCCAATCTGCCTATCCAAAGGTGTAGTATAGGCGTCTTCCATTAGCCTTGCCGAGGACATCATAATCGCGTGACTGACATTAGCACCCCACCGCAAACAGTTGCCCCGGCCGACACTGACCTTGTTATGACGTTAGCCGGCGCAGATGCGGTCCACTTCCTCCAAGGACAGACGACCGCGGACTTTGAGAATACCGAGCCAGGTGCCGTTCGTTTCGCCGCCTTTTGCAACCCAAAAGGCAGAGTGATCGCAGACGTGCTCGCCGTCATCGTTAATGCCGAACACGTCATGATACGGGGTCGGCAAGCCGTCATGGCCGCGCTAGCAGTCCACCTCAAGCCCTATCTTTCTTTTTCTAAAAGCACGCTGACTCACTCAGACTGGTGCGTTTCATGCCGTACCGTTCAAGCTGCTAAGCCGTCACCAGAACACACCGCACTGATGCACTACGACGCCGACACGATCGTGGGTATTGAGATACCGCGCGGCGATGGCATCATCGAGCGTTGGCAGGCTAGCGAGTTTTCAGCACCAACCCACGACACGGCGCTCCTGCCGTTGGCTGAGGTTGACATGATAACCGCTCGGGCCAGAGTGGAACTCGATACGATTGGCGCCTATTTGCCGCAAGATCTGAATTACGACCTCAACGGCACCGTCAGCTTCACGAAAGGCTGCTATACAGGGCAAGAGATCGTCGCTCGACTGCATTATCGTGGCACGCCAAAACGGCGCTTGTACCGTGCCTCGCTTGACCAGACGCTCGACGAGATTCAGGACGCGATCGCTCCCGGTGCTCGCCTGAGTAACCAAGCGAATCGGGCTGTCGGTAGCGTCGTCAATCTAGCCAGCCAAGATGACGCCCAGCAGGTACTGATTGAGCTGACTCCTGAGGCGGCAAGCGACTCGGTATTTCTCGGCGAGCATGAGCGCGCGCTTTCTACTATTCAAGCGTGCTTCGAAGAAAGCGACCAATCTACCTCGCCTCGCTGATGCGCGCGCAGGAATGCGTTCGCCCTACTGAAGTGCCTACAACCCAAAAACCCTCTGTGGGCCGACAGCGGTGAGGGATGCGGCGCCTGCAACACACAATGCCGCGATCGATCAATCGCCGCGCCCTTCCTTTGAGCGTGGTTTCCCCAAAGCATAAACACGACCGGATGCTCACTCTGATTCACCGCACGCACAACAGCGTCTGTGAAGTGCTCCCAACCCTTACCTTGATGCGAACCCGCAGAACCCCTCTCAACCGAGAGCACGTTATTGAGCAACAACACACCCTGCCCCGCCCAATGCATCAGATCAGAACACTCAGGCGCTGCAATGCCAAGGTCGGATACCAACTCGCGGAAAATATTGCGCAAAGACGGGGGAGCTCGACCCCCGCCCTTGATCGAAAAACTCAGTCCATGGGCTTGGCCAGGACCATGATACGGATCCTGCCCTAACACCACCGCTCTAACCGCACTAGGTGGTGTGGCATTTAGGGCGGCAAAGTACTCACCCTCGGCAGGAAAGATCTCTTTCCCAGCCGCCCTCTCAGCTCGTAAAAAGACACTCAGCTCAGACAGGTAAGGTTGTAGAAACTCGTCACCAAGCAGCCCGCGCCACTCCTGCCCCAATGTGCCTAGCTGGACCATCGAAACCTGTGATCACGAATTATCGCGATGTCTGTTACCTCGCTATATTGACCGCTCACTAACTCAACACCTTTTAATAAACCCTATTTTTCAAACCTGTTGCCGACGCTGTCGTCGAACCCGCAAAAGACCCTGACCAGAGACCAGCACAACACCCATCCAAACGAGCCCAAACGACACAGCCGTTGCTAAATCAATCGATTCTCCCAATGCCGTTTGCGCGACCAACAACTGTAGCGTGGGTCCCAGATAAGAGGTAAAGCCCACAATACTCAGCGGCAACAATCTGGCCGCCGCAATATAAGTCAGCAGCGGCGCCGTCGTGTAGACACCCGCCAACAACAGGAACACATCTACACGAAGACCATGCGTCCCCATTCCTGCCCCACCAGTAAACCAAAGCCAACCCAGAGCAAACGGTGACATACAGAGGGTCTCTATAAACAAACCCTGCATCGAATCGGCCACAATATTTTTGCGAATGGCGCCGTAAAGCGCAAATGAAGTCGATACGACCAGGCTGATCCATGGCAGGCTCCCATAGGCGAGGAGCTGTAAAACAACCGCCGCGACGGCTAGCGCAATAGCCAGTCGATGGGCCGTGCTAAGGGTTTCCTGAAACACAAATCTGCCCACAATGATGGTCAATAGCGGCAACATGAAATAGCCGAGGCTCGCTTCCGTCGCTCGACCCGCGTTCACCGCATAGACAAAAACACCCCAGTTAGTGCTCAGTAGTAGCGTGCCCAACGCGCTCCACAGGAGTGTTTTGCGGTGTTTGATCAAGGCCCATGTAGCGGGCAAGCGACGCATCCATAGGAGGATTCCCGTCGCAATCGGCAAACTCCAGATTGCTCTATGGGCGACGACATCAACCGCTCTGACTGGCTGTGTTTCAATCCAATATAACGCCGCAACCCCCCAAATAATGTTGGCAATGACCGCCAACGAAAGGCCCATTTTTAACTGCTGCCCAGAGTAATCCAACGTGTTAGACCCCAATTCTCTCTCTCGGACCGCGATGCTCGAATAGCGCCTCTGCGGCCTATATTTGTAGCCGATGAATGTCGTGCGCAGCGAGCATACACCAGCTCTGCCTCCATCATGAGCCGTTAGGCTTAGACAGTGATCCGAGGCCACTTCAATCAGTGCTATGGTCAATCCACCTGCACCAACTCACCGGAATCGTCATGCGGCCATTTCATGCCACTACAGTTCTGACCCTCCTGTTAAGACCTCTGACTTTGCTCATGCTATCGCAGCCACTCACTGCAGACCCAAGGCTTGCCCCAGATCTGCAAGCGCTTTACTGGCAGTCCGCCATGGTACGCCTTGAGGTGCCTGTCATCCGCTCAGTAGACGGCCGCATGCGCCACTTTACTGAACACTGCAGTGCCACCGCCATCACACCGGGGCCAGACACGTTACTGCTCAGTGCCTGGCACTGCTTCGAAGATTACGCCGTCACACAAGGGCCCATTCAATTATTCGCGCAACACTCACCTGACACTCCGTTGCCAGTCCGTCTCATTATCAGCGGCGGCTCGATGTCTGCGGACTGGGCGATTCTCACTCCGGTAACCAGCACCGTCATCGGCGCTTGGATTCCCCTTTCTCCCCAACCCACTCAACGCGGCACTCGCGTCATCGCAGCAGGTTTTGCCCCTGCAACTGATTCAGGCAGGTCCGAGGAACCCGGAGAGACGCCACCCTCGCGAGGGCTGATGTATGATCCGGACTGCGTGGTAATCGCCGCGACTAGCCAGCCTGCACGATCCGACTGTGTGGCCAAAAAAGGCGCATCAGGCGGCCCGATTCTGCGACGCACAGCCAGCGGCAGTGTCCGAGTGGTCGGGGTGATATCGGCGGGTGATGGCGCGTCCGTGAGCTACTTTCATCCCACTAACGGGCTAATCAGTCGCGTTCGCTCACTGCGATGAAGCGTCCTTGGTCTGACGAATCGGCGGCTCGCCGCCGATATGCAGCTCACCTCGCGATGCCGCAAGCTCTACCTGCTTTTGCCGTTCTTGAAAACGCGCCCGCTGGCGGTCGCTCCGCTGGTCGTAACATCGCGGGCAAGAAATACCCCTTTCATACTTTGAGGATTCCTTTGCCGCCTCTGTGATGGGGTGACGACAGGCATAACACTGGTCAAAACTGCCCTGCTCCAAATCATGATTTACCGCGACACGAGCGTCAAAAACAAAGCACTCCCCCTGCCAACGCGATTCAGACACCGGCACCTCCTCGAGATACTTCAAAATGCCCCCCTGCAAGTGCCAGACTTGCTCAAACCCCTGAGACACTAAATAAGACGTCGATTTTTCACATCGTATGCCGCCAGTACAAAACATCGCGACTTTTTTATGGCGAGATGGCTGTAAGTGCGTATCGACCCAGCTAGGCAAATCGCGGAAATGCTCCGTTTCTGGGTTAATGGCACCCCGAAAAGTGCCAATGGCCACCTCATAATCATTGCGAGTGTCGATGACCAGGCAATCGGGATCGTCAATTAATGCGTTCCATTGCGCGGGCGTCGCGTACTGGCCTGCACAAACGGTCGGGTCAATATCCTCAACCCCCATCGTTACAATTTCTTTCTTCAACTTCACTTTCATGCGATGAAATGGCTCAGCGCCATGAAAAGACTCTTTCCAATCAAGGCTCGCGAAACGAGGGTCCTGCTCTAACCACGCGATGACGGTATCAACCCCCTTTCGACTCCCAGAAATCGTGCCATTAATGCCCTCTTTCGCAAGCAGTAACGTCCCTTTGACTTGCGCCTCCTGACACACCCCCAGCAAGGGCGCGCGGAGTAACGCAAAATCATCGAGCCGAACAAAACGATACAAGGCGACAACCACGCGATCCAAGGCGTCGACGTGACTAATCACTTCCCCGTTCCTCCTCGACAGTCAGGTGACGCCGGTACTGCCGCCACTTGATCCCACTCGTCGGGCGTATAGGTGTGAAGTGCCAACGCATGGACAGGCCCCGCCAGCCATTCCTTGAGCACGGCATAGACCGACTGATGTCGCTTGACACTGCGCTGCCCAGAAAACGCCTCGCTCACTAACGTCACTTTGAAGTGAGTCTCCGAGCCCTCGGGCACGTTATGGCGAAAGCTCTCGTTTTCCACTAGCAACGTCTGCGGCGCAAAGGCAACTTGCAACGCGGTGTTGATTTCGTCTTTTATCATGATGGGCATCGATCTTATCCAGTTCATGCTAGTTTACGCTGAAATCACAATTTCATCTTTAACGGCCAACGTTACTATGACCCCAGAGTCTGCATCACTGAACCACCTCCCTACCCCACCCATTTGGCGCCATATGCTAGCAATGCTTTACGACTTGCTGCTTATACTCCCGTTGTTTATGGCCGCGACCGCCATCTGGGTCGCGATACTGGGGCCCACAGACAGTATTGCTCAACCCACTGTGCCGCGAGTACTGCAGTGGGCGGGCTGGCTGCTGATCGTCATCCTGTTCTTCGGCATTTTTTGGCGCAGAGGCGGCCAGACCCTCGGCATGCAGGCATGGCGCATTAAGCTGATCACTCAGAGTGGCGAACGGCCAACCTGGAGACAAGCACTGATACGTGTAGTGGGCGCTCTTTTATCAGCGACGCTCCTGGGTCTCGGCTATGCCTGGCGCTTCGTCTCGGCGGACAACGCATACTGGCATGATCAGTGGTCGGGAACGCGGCTGGTACTAATTCCCAAAAAGGGGTGAGCCTGTGCCGCTAAGTTCGGCGGAGTAATAACCACAGTCCTCCCAACCAACAGACAACTATCGGTGACAGCGCAGCCAGTAGCGGGTCATAGCCAAAAATCAGGCTGGCGGGCCCGAAAAAATCTTGGCTGATTCGGAAGGCAACTCCGACAATCACGCCGACAAAGATCTTAGCTCCCATCGTGCCTTCTCGTAGCGGCCCGAAAATAAATGACATGGCGACGAGTACTAAGCCCAAGGTCGCAAAGGGCTGCAACACCTTCCGCCAGAATGCGAGCTTAATATCCGTAAAGACCATGCCCTGATGCTGCAAATATTGCGCGTAAGGCCAAAGCTGCAGCACAGACAACGTCTCTGGATCCACCACATCCAGAGTGAGCAACTGGGGTGTAATGGCCGTATCCCACCGCCTTAACGTCTCCTCCAGCACCACTGTGCCATTGGGCTCTAAGCGAGTCAGCTTGACCCGCTCCAACATCCAGTGATCCCCCGCATGGGTCGCTCGTTCTGCCATCAGCGTGGTGTCTAGGCGCCGGTCCTCAGTAAAATTAAGTAAGGTAATTCCGTAAGCGATGCCGCCTCTCTGGACTGCGTCGACATGGATAAAAGTATTACCATCACGATTCCACGCGCCAAACCGGCCAGCGACCGCAGACTCGGACCGCTGCGCTAGTGCACGATAGCTCATCGCCAGTTGCTCCGAGTGCGGCGCAACAAATTCTCCGACTGAAAAACCGAGGGCCGCCACGAGCAGCGCGGGTTTTAACACAGTGACTGCCATGCGACTGATCGATACGCCTGCGGCACGCATCACCACCAACTCACTCGAGGCGGCGAGACGACCGAGCGCAATAAGCGCCCCGATTAAAGCCGCAAATGGCACGAACTCGTGAATGCGGCGAGGCAAGGTGTAACCGACGTAGACTAAAATATCGAGAAAACCATACCCATCACCGATGTCATCTGTTTCGTCGATGACGGAGGTCAAGGCGTCCAGCCCCACCAGCAGGAGCAACACACCGAGCGTCGCCATCAACACACCACCGCCGATATAACGATCAAGCTTAGACATTGACGATGCTCCAGCGTTTACTGATGCGCTCCCAATGCAGTAAAACAACAGACAAAACGGCAAAAGCCACGTGCACCGCTAACATGACCCCCGGGCCCTGCCCCGATTCAATCAGCCCCCTGCCCTGAGTCAGACCCAGAAAATAAAGCAGCAAAACCACCATCGCAGGCCCAATCTTTGCATAGCGACCTCGCCGGGCATCGGTGCGGCTCAGCGCCAGGGCGATCATTGCGATGGCCGGCACCATGAGCGGCAAGGACACACGCCACCACAAAGCGCCACGTAATTTTGGATCGCTGCTGTCCCACAATGCCTGCGTCGCCATCGCTTGAACTTTAGTGGTGCGCCGAAGACTCCCTTGCGACTCCGGGATCAACTCGCCATACAAATCAAATTGTATTTCTTCGAGCGCGAGCTTTCCTGGCTCCCCCTGATATCGAGTCCCTCCCCGCAGCTCTAGATACCGACGCCCCGTCGACTCCTGAAAAACAATTTCGCCTTCTTGCGCGAAAGTGGCGTTATAGACGTCTGATTGCGATCCCGGCTCTCGCTCGAAGACAAAAATATTGTGCATCACACCCGCCTCGTCGATTTGCTCGGCATATGTGACGTAATGCCCATCACGCTGCTTCCGGAACCGACCTTCGTTAAGAATATGAAGCCCCTCTGCTGACCGCGGGTTATCCAGCAGCACCTGGGCACGGGCAGAGCCCTCGGGCGCCGCATAGAGGGATAAGAACGCCACTGCGCCAACCACCACCATGGTGGGCATTAAGACATACCCGGCGAGTCTACCTGGGCCAACACCGCAAGCTCTGAGCACCACCATTTCGCTCTCAGCATAAAGTCGACCGAGGCTCAGCAAAATACCGATGAACAGACCAAGCGGCAGAATCATTTCGAAGAACCCAGGCAACTTGAATAGCATAATCGGCAGCAATACGTCGCCCGTCAGCGAGCCCACTGCCGCCTCAGCCAGATACCGGATGAATCGACCTGCAAACACGACCAGGAACAGGACAAAACTGACCGCCACCGTATGCAGTAAAATATCGCGTGTTAAGTACCGAAGTATCCGCATGAGCTCAATATTGGGTTGAAAGTCCGATAGATGGTTATTTCGTTAAAGGCTCCGGCATCATACACTAGCGCCCACCCGCTTCCCGCGTAACAGAATTAGGATATCGCATGGCCACATTGAGTATCACCGCACGCACCGCCAATACCATCGGCCAAATAAAGACTCAGGCCCTCGTGGCACTGGTTCCCGATAAAACAACACTGTCGCCTCCATTGAAGGCGCTTGATAAATTGCTGGGCGGCACCGTCACCAATGTCATGAAAAACGGCGACTTCTCGTCGTCATTGGGAAGCCACCATTGGCTTCCCGGAAATGCTGGGGTTCAACGTGTGCTGCTGATCGGCTGCGGAGACATCGGCGGCCAAACTGTGAGCTCAGCGAAAAAATTGGCAGAAACGCTTGCCCGATCGCTCATGAGCAGCCAAGCGAAGGACGCCCTCGTCTGGACAGATGGCCTGACGGGTAAAGTTCGGGACGCAAGCATGTTGCTTGAGCAAATCGCATTGCAGCTGACGTTGGCACATTATCAATATGAACACACGCTCAACCAGCGTAAAAAACCTGCTCGCCCCCTCAAACGGGTCGCCGTGTCGCCAGGTAACCTCTGCTCCGTCACACAAGCCAAGCGCTCAGTTGCGATAGGTGGGGCCACCGGCCAAGGAGCAAACCTCACGCGAGAACTGGTGAACCTGCCTGGCAACATCTGCACGCCAAAATACCTCAGCGGTCAGGCCCGAAAGCTTGCACGGATGCACTCGAAACTGTCCGTCTCCGTGCTGGACGAGCCAAAGATGGCGTCATTGGGTATGCACTCTTTATTGTCGGTGGGCAACGGCTCCGATCAACCCTCGCAACTCATCGTCATGAAGTATCAGGGCGCTTCCGCAAAGACGCGTCCTTATTGTCTCGTGGGCAAAGGCATTACCTTTGATACCGGAGGCATTAGCCTTAAACCCGGCGGCAAAATGGACGAAATGAAGTTCGACATGGGGGGTGCCGGTTCGGTCTTCGGTGCGCTACACGCGGCTGCAGAAATGGCGTTACCCATCAACATAGTAGGCGTGATCGCAGCGGCTGAAAATATGCCGAGTGGACGCGCCACCAAACCTGGCGATGTAGTCACCAGTATGTCTGGCAAAACAATAGAGGTGCTAAATACTGATGCTGAAGGAAGACTCGTATTGTGTGATGCACTCACTTACGCTGCCCGCTTCGAACCAATCGAAGTGGTCGATATTGCCACCCTAACCGGCGCGATCATCGTCGCCTTAGGACACGAGGCAACGGGCATATTTTCAAATGATGACCATCTCGCCAATAGTTTGATCAGTGCGGGAGAACGCAGCTACGACCGAGGGTGGCGATTCCCAATCTGGGACGAGTATCACCGACAGCTCGACAGTCCATTCGCCGACCTAGCCAATATTGGTGCTGGCGGCGCTGGCAGCATCACGGCGGCCTGCTTTTTGGCGCAGTTCGCGGAAGACTACAAATGGGCTCACCTTGATATTGCGGGCAGCGCATTCAGAAGCGCACCCAAAGGCGCAACCGGCAGGCCCGTCCCATTGCTGGTCGCGTATTTGCGGGAACGTGCTGGTCATTCATGACGCAGATTGACTTCTATGTCCTCCCGCGCGACGGCAGCCTATCGGTCGTCAACGCGGTAGGCCGTATTGCAGAAAAAGCCGTTTCACGCGGCCATCACCTATTCGTTAGCGTCTGCGATGAGGAACAAGCCCACACCTTTGACAATACGCTGTGGACATTTCGTGCTGAAAGTTTTCTACCGCATGCTCTAATCGACGACGATGACAAAGAGCTGGTTAGCATTGGCTGGTCTGAGCCGCCGCTTCAGCAAAACGATGTGTTAATTAACACTACCGGCGTGATCCTCGATTACTTTTCTCGCTTTACGCGTCTTGCCGAAATCGTAGCGCCAGATGAGTCGTCACTAGCGTCTTCACGAGATGCATGGCGATTTTATCGAGACCGAGGCTACTCACTGACCAAACACGATCTCTGAACGATCTGATTAACCATTAGAGGCCCATCACTGCCGTGACTATGGACAAGAATTTTTCACCCGCTGACATCGAAGGACGATGGTATGACTATTGGGAGGCCAATGGTTACTTTGCACCATCGGGCGAAGGGCCCGCGTTTTGCATCCCCATCCCTCCCCCTAATGTCACCGGCACGCTCCACATGGGGCATGGTTTTCAACAGGCCATCATGGACGCATTGGTGCGTTATCAACGAATGCGAGGCCACAACACGCTGTGGCAGGTGGGCACGGATCACGCGGGCATCGCCACGCAAATGGTGGTCGAGCGACAGCTAGAATCAGAGGGCTCCTCCCGCGAAGCACTGGGCAGGGAAGCCTTTATTGAACGGGTATGGGACTGGAAGGCGGAATCGGGCGGAGCCATCACGCAACAGTTAAGGCGTTTGGGCACGTCACCGGACTGGAGCCGCGAACGCTTCACGATGGACCCAGGGCTATCACAAGCGGTTCAGCGCGTTTTTATCACGCTATTTGAAGAGGGGCTCATTTACCGAGGGCATCGGCTCGTCAACTGGGACCCCACTTTTCACACTGCCATTTCTGATCTTGAGGTTGTGCAAGAGGAAGAAGCGGGCTCTTTGTGGCACCTGCGATATCCGCTGCAGGGCCGAGACGGGCACCTGGTGGTGGCAACCACTCGCCCGGAGACCATGCTGGGCGATACGGCGGTTGCAGTCCATCCAGATGACGAACGTTATCGACACCTGATCGGCAGTCACATTGCCCTGCCCCTGACCGAACGTATTATCCCCATCATTGCTGACGACTATGTCGATCCTGAATTTGGCTCAGGCTGCGTCAAGATCACACCGGCACACGACTTCAATGATTATGCGATGGGAGAGCGTCATCAGCTCCCAAAAATTAATATCCTCACCGCCAACGCGGCGATCAACGATGCGGCACCAGAACGGTTCAGGGGCATGGATCGCTTTGATGCGAGAAAGGCGGTCGTTGCTGAGTTCGAGGCACTGGGGCTACTCGAAAAAATTGAGCCCCACACCCTCAAAGTGCCACGAGGCGATCGCTCGGGCGCCGTCATAGAGCCTTGGCTGACGCCACAGTGGTATGTCGATGCCAAAAAACTTGCTGTTCCCGCTATCGAAGCTGTCGAACAGGGCGCGATTCAATTCGTACCCAAGCAATGGGAAAACACCTACTTCTCATGGATGCGCGATATCCAAGACTGGTGTATCAGCCGCCAGCTTTGGTGGGGGCATCGCATACCGGCATGGTATGACGAGGCAGACAACATCTATGTGGGTGACTCTGAAGCGGCGGTGCGCGTTAAACATCAACTGCCAGACACCATGATCCTACGACAAGATGACGACGTGCTCGATACTTGGTTTTCCTCTGCACTATGGACGTTTTCTACCCTTGGCTGGCCAGACAACACCGATGACCTCAAGACGTTCCATCCGGCATCGGTACTGGTTACCGGCTTTGACATTATTTTCTTTTGGGTCGCGCGGATGATCATGATGTCGCTACATTTTATGAAGGAAGTGCCTTTCCACACGGTCTACGTTCATGGATTAGTGCGCGACGGTGAAGGGCAGAAAATGTCTAAATCCAAAGGGAATGTATTAGACCCAATCGATCTGATCGACGGCATATCCCTTGACGCGTTGCTGGCGAAGCGCACCGCCAACCTCATGCAGCCGCAGTTAGCCGCTAAAATTGATAAAGCCACACGTAAACAATTTCCAGATGGCATCTTGGGCTACGGCACCGACGCACTGCGCTATGCGTTTTATTCATTGGCCTCAACGGGAAGAGATATCAAATTTGATATCGGGCGAATAGAGGGCTATCGCAATTTCGGTAACAAGATCTGGAATGCGTCCCGTTACGTCTTAAGCCATGCTGAAGGTCATGATCTGCTATCTGAAAGAGGCGAAGACTCACTAGCGGACCGCTGGATCAAAAGCCGGATGGAGTCCACCCTCCAAGTGGTCGATAGCGCCTATGCTCAGTATCGATTTGACCTAGCATCACAAGCGCTGTACGACTTTGTGTGGAATGAATTTTGCGACTGGTACCTCGAACTCTCCAAACCCGTACTTTGGGATGAGGATACCAACGCGATGGCGGCACTGGGGACACGACAGACACTCATCACGGTACTGGAGCAATCGCTTCGTATGCTGCACCCCTTTATGCCCTACTTAACCGAAGAGGTTTGGCAGAGCGTCAGCCCGTTCGCCGGCACGCAGGGTGACAGCATTATGCTGGCCCCCTGGCCAACCTACAGCGCGGAGCAGATCGACGAGGAGTCAGAGAGTGAAATTGAGTGGCTGAAGAAAATAATTATTGCGATCCGCACGATTCGTGCGGAAGCCAACATCCCACCATCAACTGAACTGACCGTATTAGTAAGCCACGCATCCGAACAAGACAAAGCGCGCCTGACACGGAATACAGCCTACCTCGCCAAATTGGCCAAGGTCAGCCAGCTGACCGCCCTATCACAAGACGCAGAACCCCCTCCCAGCCTAATGGCGCTGTGTGGGGAGCTTGAAATTCGTGTGCCCATGGCAGGGGTCATTGATATCGAGCAGGAGCTGGTGCGGCTAGACAAAGAGATCACCAAGCACGAGTCTGAACTCGCTCGACTCGAGGGAAAGCTGGACAATAAGGCCTTTGTCGAACGAGCTCCCACCGAAGTCGTGGTCGCAGAGCGTCAAAAGCAAGAGCAAGCCGCGGCGTCGATTGCCACACTGAGACGACAAAGATCGCAAATAGAGGTATTGCGTTCCGCCTAAAGCCCTGATAAGACTACACACAATAATAATAGTTATGCGGTGGAGTTTTTATGTCAGACCGCCAGGTAGGAACCGTTAAATGGTTCAACAACGCCAAAGGTTTTGGTTTCATCACCATGGCCGATCGGCCAGACGACATCTTTGTGCACTTCAGGGCGATTCAAGGCGATGGGTATCGCAGCCTTAATGAAGGGCAAGAAGTAGAGTTCGCCTTGGTAGAAGGCCCTAAGGGTCTGCAGGCCGAGGAAGTTACCAAACGCTGATACCCTCGTGTCGGCAGGTTTGTTAAGCTCGCGCTCCCCGTGAACGCGAGAAGCGCTATGTCAACTTCGAAACCTGCTGCTGCCAGCCAGACCAAGGCGGCGACTGCCCGCCAAAAAAAGTCTCGACCTTCTGCCGTCAGCGCTAAAAATGTACGCCGTTTTCGGGGTGTCGCAATGCCGTATGCAAGCCATGCCTGCATCCGCGCCGTAAAACGAGCAGGTCATGAACCCAGTATCCACGGGACCAAGCTGTGGAAATCAAGCTGCCTTATCATTGACTACCTCAAAAAAAATACACCACTGCGACGGCAACACATACTTGATGCTGGCTGCGGATGGGGCATCACTGGAATCTGGTGTGCTCAACAATGGGGCTCAGAGGTCGTCTCAATGGACGCAGATCCCGCTGTATTCCCTTATCTCGATGCCGTCGCTAAGCTCAATGGGGTCTCCACCACGCCTTGGGTACAGCGCTTTGAAAAGGTACATAAGAAAGACCTCAAGCAAACCGATATTTTATTCGGCGGCGATATTTGCTTCTGGGACGAACTCGTTAAGCCAGTCGGCACAATGATCGACCGTGCCATCGACGCAGGTGTCGGCACAATTGTGATCGGAGATCCCGAGCGGCCCACCTTTCACCAAATGGCCGAAAAAGCGATCCAAAGGCACGGCGGCGAGTTGCTGAACTGGCGGCTCACGGGATCAGTGAAAGCAACGGGCGCTCTGCTCGTCATTCACAACGACTGATCACTGCGTCAACACAACCTCCATAACCAACGGGCTTAGCGCAGCAGGCTCCACACAGTCACGCAGGGCTGGACGGAAAGCGGTGTTGCGCAGCAGTCTTTTGACCTTGGCCCCGGCGCGGTCATCACTGGGCGAATTGGAGGCGGTCACCACAACCCCCTTGGCGACACCACGATCCGTCACTGAAAGCGTCACCTGAGTCACGGGTAGGCCTGAATCAGGGAGCATAAGCCGCCCCAGAGCGGGGTACTCTGGCAGCGCTCCGGGCTTTTCGAAACGACTTGGGTGTATCTGGCAAGCCTGCTCGTACAGTGCCAGAGCACGAGTTTTCTGCCGATAAAACCACCGCCAATCGGCAAGCGCTGAGAGTGCATCATGCTGAGCAGGCGCGACCCTCAACAACTGCTCAAACAAGTCTTCCCCTTTGCTCATGAGGCGCCTCTGTAACGCCTCGAGCCGCGGTTCTCGCTCTAACGAACTCCATTCGGGGTCCGAAAAAGTGCGCTCGAACCGCTGATCGTCCACTAATACATCTAACTTGAACTCGAGAACATAATAAAAACCCGCTAGACGAAAGGTAAAAGGTTGGCACCATTGACTGCTCACCGATGGGTCTTGGCAGACTGCCGCAGTCATGTCGTCAAATCGGTCATGAAACCGAAGTAACTCGCGACCTCGCGGACCCCATTCGACATCCATCAAGACGTCCAAAGTGACATCAAAAAACTCGAGTGCCGCCTTAAGCTCTCCCTCTTCGAATGGCGGCAACCCAGATCCGAGTAATCGGAACTGGTACGCCGCCCTCTCCTCTAGCGCTTCACGGTCACCAGATTCTAGATACAGGGCGATCAAGCCCCGCAAGATGGGTAATTGCTGATCGCCGTAAAGGCCGTTGTTAACCCGCGCATTATGCAATGCCCGATCATAAAACTCCGCCGCGCGAGACAGATCGCCAGATGCAGATGCGATGGCGGCAACCTCTACCATTAGTGCCGCTAGTGAAGGGTGATAAGGCCCAAGGAACTGCTCTTGCTCAAGCAGAACCGCCTCAGCCGCAGCAAGCTCCGCCCTCGTGCTCAAATCTGGCGGCGCCCCTGCACTGGGATTTTTTGTGGCCTCAGATAACTGCACAAACAGCCCAAAAGGCACCGGCGTTTCGGCTACGGTAAGGTTGCCTGCGAACAGCAACAGGAGCGTCAGGTATTTCACAGTGCATGAGCCTAGCGGGGTCGGTAGAGAATATAACGCAAAAAAAACCCGCCGAAAGATCGGCGGGTAAAAGCTTTTACGGACTCTGGCCGCGGCGCGCGCTAAGAGAGAACTGAGCGCCCCGCGTTAGGCCTGTGATTTACTATGAATGAGTTGTATCATTCCCGCTAATGTATTTTTTTGATTCGACGTAGTCCCCACCGTTATAAGAGAACTCAATGAACCTCAGTCGACTGGCAAAAATTGATCTTAACCTATTGGTTGCACTACATATTTTAATTGAAGAGGGTAGCGTTTCCAAAGCTGCCAGCAAGTTGTCGATCACCCAACCCGCCATGTCAAAGACGCTGGGGCGGCTGCGGGAGACGTTTGATGACCCGCTATTCGTTCGTAGCAAAAGAGGGGTCCAACCCACGCCTCGAGCCCTTGGGCTCGCCGCGGAATTAAAAGTCACGCTCGAACAAATCGACGGCCTGCTGGACGCAGGAGAATTTCTACCCGCTTCGTACAGAGGTCAGATCACACTGGCGATCTCTGAGTATGTCGGCTTTACGCTGTTACCACCGCTCTCAGCCAGACTGCAGTCAAGTGCGCCGAAGCTGCGATTGCGCACCATCACCAGAGCAGAGCGGCAGCTGGATCAGCTAGCGAGTGGAGAGCTCGATTTTGCCATCCAAATTCAGAGAGAAGAGTACGCACCAGAATTCTCAGTTTTACCCTTAGCAGATTCACCACTAGCCATATTCGTGCGGCAAGATCACCCCCTAGTCCAGCTGACGCTCAACAAAGAGTTGATCCGCCAGTATCCGCACATCGCGCTCTATGTCGCCGATCGAGAGGAGCTGATCGGCGGACAAGTGCTCGCGAAGGAGTTATTTGAGAGTGACAAGGGCATATTGGAAACCTCTCATCTCTTGACCGCCTTTGAGATTCTCAGAGAAACTGACTATCTCCTAATATGCCCCGCCTACCTTGCTCGTAGCGAGGGGGCCACGCGCGACATTGTGGCACTGACCTTACCGGTTGACCTCACCTTCAGCGTTCAGTACTCACTCATTGCGCATCGACGTACCGATCATTCGCCGATGCATCGATGGCTGTGGCAAGAAATTATCGATACGGTTCAGGCGATGCGCTCTCGCACAGTCCATCGCGGATAGGATAGCGACTGACTGACAATCCTTGTCGCAAATTGTGCGATAATCAATATTGATTACTTGTGTTGCCCCAAATGAGCTCATCTACACGCCGTGCAATACCGCGCTTTGACACGCCTATCGTTGAAACGCATTGCCATCTCGACTATCTCGGTGATGAGGCGCTAGAAAGCGCCTTACATGCCGCGGAGGATGTCGGTATCGAGCGCATTGTCACGATTGCGGTATCAGCAGACAACCTTGATACAGTGCAACGCATCGCCACCGATCACGACCAAGTCTGGTGCACACAGGGAATCCACCCTCACGAAGCCGATAGCTGGGGTCGTGAGCTCAGCGAACGCATTACCAAAAACTGCAGCAGCACAAAGGTCGTCGCCATTGGCGAGATTGGTCTCGACTATCACTATGACCACGCCGATCGCCGAATCCAAGCAGAAGCGTTTGACGCACAGTTGAATATTGCCTCAGAGGCGGGCTTACCCGTCGTCATTCACACCCGCGAAGCCGATGAAGACACTCGCGCTATCTTAGCGAACCACAGCCAAACACTGAGAAATAAGGGGGTGATACACAGTTTTACAAGCTCACTATCCCTCGCCGAATTCTGCCTGAGCGAGGGATTTATGCTGGGGTTCAATGGCATTATCACCTTCCGTAATGCCGATAATGTCCGCGAGGTCGCTGACGCTACGCCCACTGACCGCATTGTCCTAGAAACTGATGCCCCCTATTTAACCCCCGTACCCTATCGCGGGCAGCCCAATGAACCACGCTACCTGCCTTTTATTGCTGAAACCTTAGCCGGCATCAAAAAGCTCGATACCGAAGTGTTTCTTGAGCACGCACGACGCAACAGTTACCAACTGTTTTTCTAGACGATGACCGATATGTTTATTCCCGGACAACGATGGGTCAGTCACGCCGATAGCACGCTTGGACTAGGGATTGTCACCACCGCCGATACCCGGCGCGTCACACTACATTTTCCGGCTGTTGAAGAGGAGCGCGTCTACGCGACTGACCGCGCACCTTTGACCCGGCTGCTATTGAAAACCGGCGATCAATTGATCCGCATGGACGGCGCCTCACTCGTCGTGGTGACCGCAGAACAGCACGCAGGGATCATGGTTTATGCCGCAGAGGATGAGCAGGGTGAGCTCTGCCAGGTCAACGAGGCTGAGCTTGATGCCCATATCGAACTCAACACACCAGTTGAGCGACTACTGAACAGTCAGCTGGGCAAGCCTGCCGACTTTGGACTGCGACAAACAACACTAGATCATAATGCCTCAGCTGATGGGTTCGGGCTACGCGGTTTACTGGGTGCTCGTACCACCCTCCTCTCCCACCAGCTGTACGTCGCTGCCACCGTTGGCGCCCGATTTGCACCAAGAGTCCTACTGGCTGATGAAGTCGGGTTAGGTAAAACGATTGAAGCTGGCCTCATCGTCAGTCAGCAACTGTTGCGTCAACGCGCGCAGCGCGTGCTCATTCTCACGCCCGAAACGCTGACACATCAATGGCTCATCGAGATGCAAAGGCGCTTCCACTTGTCCTTCTCGCTATTAAATGCGGCACGACTCGAAGACACCAATCCCAGTGAGGAATTCTCTGAATCTCCTCTGGTGCTATCGCCCATCAATCTTTTTGAGTCTGACCCAGCGCTTCAGGAGTGTGTTCGGCAAGTGGAATGGGACATGGTTGTGATTGATGAAGCCCACCACATCACCGGCCTGAAACACCCTCGCTCGACTCTGGGCGAGTTTGTCCATACGCTCTCTCAGCACACCCGAGGGCTTCTGCTATTAACCGCCACGCCCGAGCAGGCAGGCCTTGAAAGCCATTTTGAACGGCTACAACTTATCGACCCGGCAAGGTTCAATGATTTCCAGCAGTTCAAAAAAGAGCAAACTCAGTTTACTGCTTGGAACCACGCGATCGAGCAGCTCGAACATGGGCTGCCCTGTGATCTTCCCGCCGACATCGACACCAATGCCAATTCCGCAGACCAGATCCAACAGATGTTAGATCGATACGGCACAGGCAGAGTGCTCTATCGTAATACGCGCCAAGGCATTTCTGGCTTTCCCAATCGGCACCATCAATGCTACCCGCTGGCGGCGCCTGAACTTTATGTCAGCGACGCAAACCAGCTTCATCCGGAGACGCTGCACCCCGAAGCACATTGGATTGAAGCAGACCCCCGAGTCACTTGGCTTCAAGAGCAATTGAAGCAACTGCGGCCTCATAAGGCGCTCGTGATTTGTGCTGACAAGCACACGGCCATGGGTCTTGAGCATCATCTTCACCTCAAAGCGGGCGTCCGATGCGCCGCCTTTCATGAAGACCTCAGCCTAATAGAGCGTGATCGAGCGGCAGCCTACTTCGCCGAGGAATCAGGTGGTGCCCAAGCGCTTATCTGCTCTGAAATTGGCAGCGAGGGGAGAAACTTTCAGTTCGCCAAACACCTTATCTGCTTTGATCTACCGAGGCACCCCGACTTACTAGAACAACGTATCGGACGGCTCGACCGGATTGGTCAGGGCAGCGATATTTATTTACACCTGCCGATTCTGGAACATACCGCGCAAGCAGTGGTTTACCGCTGGCTGGATGAAGGCCTGAACGCCTTCAATGCCACTTGCTCGGTGGGTCATCAGTTGTATTCCGAGTTTGGTGCCGAATTAGCTGCTGCAATGGATGACGGTAGCGGGCTAGACGATCTGATCGAGGCAACCCGTCAGCGACGACAAGGCTTGCTCCAAGAGTCTGAAAAAGGCCGTGACCGCCTGCTGGAGCGCAACTCCCACAACGCTGAGCGAGGTGCAGCCATAATCACCGCACTCGAACAACGAGAATCCGCGGAAACGTTGCACGCTTTTTGCGAGATGCTGTTTGATCGTATTGGCATTGATCAAGATTATCTCGACGAGCAATTGACGGTCGTCAAACCCACTGAAAATTTGGTCACCGGACAACTGCCTGGATTAGATGAAAATGGTGCCACAGCGACTTATGACCGGACTACCGCATTAAGCCGCGATGACGTTATCTTTTTGACTTGGGAACACCCCATCGTCATGGAGTCGATGGCCACCTTGCTCAGCAGTGATATTGGGAAAGCCAGTATCGGTACTTTTAAGCACCGAGGCGTACCAGCGGGCACCGTACTCCTCGAAGCCCTTTACCGGGTCGAGTGCCTCGCACCGAGATATTTAGAGACGGGACAATTTATCGATCAAACACCCTTGCGAATGCTGCTAACAGCAGAGGGCAAAGAAGTGGGCGACCGACTCTCATCGTCCTACCTCGCGGAGCATTTACAAAACGTTCCCACAGCAACCAGCGCTGCAGCGCTCAGCAAACTCCGCCAAACACTTGAATCACTATTTCCTGTGCTTGATGCGGCAGCGGTCAAAACGGTCATCGCTCGCCGCGAGCAGGCCGTTGCGCACGCTCAGCAAACACTCAATGCGGAATGGGACCGGTTGCAGTATCTGCAATCCGTCAACCCTACGATTCGAGAAGAAGAAGTGCTGGCCATGGCACAGCATCGTGACGCCTGTTGCGAGGCGCTCTCCCAAGCCCAGCCAGTGCTGGAGGGTTTGCGGGTCTGCATCGCGGTCTAAGCTGCGATGCCAATTATCAGCTTACTCAGGGGATGGCTGGTACCAGATTGGCGAGGTGTACGCACGTTCCTGTATCGTATCTGGCCTGCGGGTATCGACATCACCGCCCAAAGCGAGGGCATCGAGCAGTGAGTGCCTTGCAGTCGGTATCTGTAACACACGGACATAGTAGAAAGCCGATTGCAGCGGATCAAAAATCGGATCACGCCAGACCACTCGCAAGCTAGGCGCCCCAATGCTATTGGCCGTCAGCCCGGTCTGTAGATCAACCGTTGTGCCAACCGGCAGCAACTCGCCCTCGTCATCCAGTCGGGCATCACCGCCTGACCAAGCCACATCAACGACCTGCTCTTGTGTCTCGCCTGCGTCATCAACCCAACCCTTGACCACCTGCACGCGGTCAAGATAAGCGCCCCGTGGATCCGCTGAGGCCTCAATCATCAGGGTGAATTGATCACCTGACTGGGCCCCCTGTATTTCGCCCCCCATCGGCACAGCATCAGCGACGAGATTATCGGGGAAAGACGCTTGATCAAAACCAGACGCCGCCAAATTCAAACCTGCAAACGTACGCACCGCAATTCTTGGGCCACTCGTTGCATACACCTCACGCCGTCGCATCGCGGCCACAATGGCTTCACGAGTATTATCGGTCGCCCAGACCGCCGCAAGACCCGAGGCACTCATTCCCCAGCCAAACGTCCCACGGGCATCCTCAGACCATCCTCCGGCTTTTCGCGAGGGAATCGAATCGGTTGCCATTTTGCCGTGAAAATTATCTTCCTCTGCCGAGGGCAGTGCCGTGTGGGCATCGGTAGAGCCAATGACGCCGAACTGGTAGGGGTTAAAACCGATTTTTGCGTCCAGTTCTAGGCCCACTTTTAAGGCACTGCGAACATAGTCGCCCCGCTGTGGAACATAGTTTGTCCACTCACGCTGAATGTAATAAGGGTAACGCTCGAAGTCTGCGAACGCGTCATCAGGCGCTAGCACTGGGTGCGTTTCTGAATCGCCCTTGATCTGGGTTATCTCAACAATCGGCTCCCAGTAGCGACGCACCTCTGCGTAATCGCGATCAATGGCCTCTCCGCGAAGGTCTCGCACATCAAACATTGACCCTTTCGAAATATTAGAGTTGTGCGGTACCGCAATAAAATCGCCGCCGGTAGCGCGGCTGGTCTCTTCTAACCAATCCCAAAGGTCGCTGGGGAAAGAACTATCATCAAAACCGAAAGGCGCAAAGGTTTGCGCCTGCTCTGCTGTAATATCCGAAATCACCACGCGGTGAAGATTAGCGCCTCCCGGAATCAAAGAATATTCCCAGCCGATCAGCGCAGTAAAAACGCCCGGATCATTGTGCCGCTCCGCCGCATCAGTGATCAATTTCCACGTGTCGACCTCAACCGTCGGCTGCCGAGGCACCAATCCGCTGACCCGGTCTTCCTCCCAGCCCAACATCGCTTCCACCGCATTTTCTGCCGGTTTTGGCAACACGGTGGTAAACAACTCTCGACCGGTATCGTTATCTACTGCGTCACGTAATAAATACTGAACGATTCGCGTCCAAATGCGCTCCTTCCAACTCAACCCCTCTGTGATCATCGGGTTCAAGTACAAGCTTCTGATGACCCCTAAATACTCGGCGTGGTCTGAGACCACTAGAAAGTCGAGCGGCGTGCCAATTTGGACCCTTGCTTTATGCCCGGGGTGAACCACCGGCTTTCCTTTCGCATAGTGGTATGCCGTGTCAGGCGTCGCCGTGAGGTTGCCATTGGTAAAGGCATCGGAAGAATAAGTGGAGTGCAGGTGAGTGTCTCCCCACAACAGCTGTCTTTCCTGCTCCTGCTCCTGCGCCTGCGCCAAAGTCGGCAGCCCGCATAACGACAGCATAGCCACCACCAGCCCCGCCACTTTGAGTAAAGAAGACTCACCAAACTGAGGCTCATTCATTTTTATTGTTAGCATGACGGGGACTCCTACCAGCCGCGATAAAACGTCAAATCGGTTTACTGCCCCTTCCAAGCCGGTGTTCGTTTTTCAAAAAAAGCCGTAATGGCCTCTTTTGAATCAGCACTACCGATACAAATACTTTGCAGCGCCGCTTCCTTTGAGATCGTGTCACCTAGGTTGTGTGCGGCGGAAAAATTAAGGGCCTCTTTAGTATATCGTAGCGCCAACGGAGATCGCTCAGAAAGATCCTGTGCGAAAGCCATTGATGCTTGAGCGAAATCATCGTCGGCCAGCACACGATTAGCGAGCCCCCACTCCACCGCCTTCTCCGCACTGACTTTTTCGCCAAGCGCCATCAGTTCGTAAGCCCGCTTTGAACCGATGAGGTGCGGTAATAACCAGGTGGCGCCACCGTCGGGGACCAAACCGATCCCCACGAACGGCTGATAGAGATAACTCGATTCGGCCATCAAAACGAGGTCGCAAGCCATCGCGTATGAGTATGAAATCCCCGCACACGGGCCATTAACTGCCGCCACCCAGGGTTTACGCGCATGGTGGATCGCCAGCACGCCCGGCTTGTATTCTGCGTTCAGTTGATCCTCTACGCCCTCCGCACCTGAAAATCCAGACTCCTCGGTATCAGACAGGTCTGCGCCCGCGCCAAAGGCTCTGCCTGCGCCGGTCAGCACCACCACCCAGATGTCTCGGTCGGCATTGACCTCCTGCGCGGCACGGACGAACTCGCGCCGTTGCGTCACATTGAAACTATTCAATTTTTCTGGTCTGTTAAACGAGACCCGGGCAACTCGCCCCGCTCTCTCTACTAAAATGGTGTCGTATTCACTCATTGCTCTCTCCTAAAACTTGCTATTCACCAGGTATCAATTGTTTTGGACCGCAGCGCCAGAGGCCAACAATGCCTCCACCTCAGCACCCGATAATCCCGACGCCTGAATCACCGAGACCGTATCGGCGCCAAGGGCTCTCGTGCTATGGCGAATGTTAGAGGGGGTTCGCTCAAAACGCGGCGCCGGTGACGGGTGCACTAGCTCATCCACTTGGGTATACACCGCACGTTCGATATTAGCGCCATATTCGGTGGCTTCTTGCATCGTCAACACCGGCGCAAAGCATGCATCGCTACCCGACATAATCTGATCCCACTCATCTCGCGTTTTGGTCATCAGCACTGCCGCCAGCTTTTGCTTGAGATCCGGCCACTGAGTCACGTCATGCTGCGCTGCAAATTGCGGGTCACTAATCTCCGCCCTAGTCATTAGCTCTGCATAGAACTGCGGCTCAATAGCGCCGACAGCGACATATTTCCCGTCAGCACACTCGTAGGTATCGTAAAAATGAGCCGCACCATCGAGCAGGTTAGACTCTCGCTCTTCTGCATTCCAGGCCCCCATCTGTTGAAAGCCCTGCATCATCCACATGAGCTGCGCTGTCCCATCGACCATCGCCACATCGATCACCTGCCCTTGACCCGAACGAGTGGCCTCCAGTAACGCGGCCAGTATGCCCGTTACCAACAGCATACCGCCGCCGCCAAAATCACCCACTAGATTCAGTGGCACCACTGGCCTCTCACCTCGACGGCCAATGGCGTGCAATGCGCCGGTGATCGCGATGTAATTAAGATCGTGCCCTGCGGCTTGCGAGAGCGGGCCCTCCTGCCCCCATCCGGTCATCCGAGCGAAGACTAATTTGGGGTTCCTTGCCCGACACACCTCGGGGCCAATGCCCAGCTTTTCGCAAACGCCCGGACGATAGGGATCGATTAAAGCATCCGCTCGCTCAATCAATTTCATGAGCGCCTCAAGACCCGCCGGTTGCTTAAGATCTAACACCACCGACTTTTTGTTGCGACCACTGATCGGCTCAGCCAGCTTCGGATCCAGCGCGCCAGGTCGCTCAATACGAATGACCTCGGCACCCATATCGGCCAACATCATGCCCCCCATCGGCCCAGGACCAATCCCTGCAAGCTCGATTACCGTGATGCCACTCAAGGTTCCCATAAACCGACCCCTCAGAAATTACGCTGATTAAAGGGCTCGTATTGGTCACCCAAACAATACCGACCAATAATCAATTTCATGATTTCAGAGCTGCCTGCATAGATCGTTGCGATTTTCGCATCGGCAGACTGTCGACTGATAGGGTATTCGTCCATAAAGCCTGCTCCACCGTGCAGTTGCAAGCCCTCATCCGCCACCCGCTGCTGCAGCTCAGACGTCTTCAGTTTCGCCATTGCGGCATCCTCAGCGCTCAACGTGCCCTCGTTAAACGCCAACGCCGCCTGATCGACGTAACACTGCGTAATATCCAATTCGGCGCGCAACTCCGCCATCTTGAACTGCGTGTTCTGCATGGCGGCTAGCGGCTTGCCAAACACTTCACGCTCCTGCACGAAGGTGGCCGTCAGATCCCAAGATAATTGTGCGGCGGCTAAGTAACCCATAGCCCCTAACAACCGCTCTTCAGCCAGCCCGCTCATTAGATAATAAAAACCTTGATGCGCCTCACCTAACACATTGGCCTTAGGCACCTTGACGTCGTGAAAAAACAGCTCTGCCGTATCCTGCGCCTTCAGCCCCAATTTCTTCAGATTACGCCCTCGCTCAAATCCCTCCCAGTTTGCCTCAACCAAAAACAATGTCATTGCGTGGGGATTATTGTGTGGATCAGTCTTCGCTGCTACGACCACGAGATCGCAATTAATGCCGTTAGAAATGTAGGTTTTCTGGCCATTGAGCACCCAATGATCGTCCTCCTCGGTCGCGTGCGTTCGCATGCCCGCTAAATTACTACCCGCATCGGGCTCGGTCATCGCAACGGCCAACACAATGTCACCCGAGACGGCTCCAGGTATATAGCGCTGCATCTGCTCTTCTGTGCCAAAGCGCGTAATGTAGGGCGCGACGATTCTGCTGTGCAGCGACCCAAACCAATCGCCGCACCGCGCGTAAGCCAGCTCTTCAATAATGACCTGCTCCCAGCGAATGTCGTAGTCATCGAGGCCACCAAATCGCTCTTCTGGCCAGACCATCAAGAATCCTTTCTCACCAGCGGCCTTGAAGATCTCTCGGTCGACAATGCCTTGCTCTCTAAAGCGCTCCATCTCAGGGACGACGGCTTCAGCGAGGAAACGTCGGTACGCCTCTCGGAACATTTTTTGCTCTTCAGTAAACTGTCTCGTGAGCATCTCGGCTCCTTATCGCTGTGAAATAGTGTGTCACCCAGCCAAAATGGTGGCTGGGTGACAGTCAATCGCTCAATTTCCTATTGGTGCACGGCACTCAGTCGGCAGAGTCTGGGTCGAGCACTTCTTGCAACTCACGCTTCAAAAACTTTCCGTTCGCGTTTCTCGGCAAAGGCTCAGCTAAAAACCAAATGTACTTGGGCACCTTAAATGCCGCCAACCGGGATCCCATATGCTCACGCAATCCGGGTGCGTCTAACATCGCAGCAGGCTTCAGATGTACCGCTACACCGACTTCCTCGCCCAATCGATCATCCGGGACCGCAAAGGCGACACCCTCGAGAACCGCTGGATGGGTGTACAAAGCGCTCTCTACCTCAGCACCGTAGATATTTTCACCACCGCGCAAGATCATATCTTTCGCACGATCGACGAGATAGAGGAACCCGTCCTCATCAAAATAACCAATATCACCCGTATGCAACCATCCATCAACAATCGTCTCAGCGGTTGCCTCAGGGCGATTTAAATAGCCCTTAATCACGGGAGCACCCTTAACGCAGAGCTCTCCCCGCTCACCAACGGGCAACGACTCGCCGGCCTCGTTAACGATCTTGCCTTCCAGCGTCGGTACCAAGGGTCCGCAACTCTCTGGACGCGCTACAAACAAGTCGCCTGTCGTATAACTGGCAATGCCACACACCTCGGTCATGCCATAACCTTGCGCGGGCTTTGCGCGCTTAGTCGTCTCGACGACTTTACTCGGCAAGTCGGGGTGCATCGCGGCACCGCCACCGCCCAGTGAATTCAAGCTCGAGGTGTCATAGTCATGAAAATCAGGGTGCGCGAGCAGCTCCCGAGTCATCATGGGCACCGCACTGAGCGTATTGACTTGCTCACGCTCGATCAACTTTAACGCGTCTTCAACATCCCACTTGTACATGAGCACCAGCTTTCCTCCGCCCACCGTGCCACCCTGCATCACACAGTTGTTAGCAGTGACATGAAACAACGGTGTGGCCACTAACGACGTGGGCGGTGGCGCGGAAACCGGTGCCTCGACCGAGCTATCTCTATTCAGTGCTTGAGTGGTTGCAAAGATCTGCCCCATTGCAGCGACGTTCAACACATTGTGCACACAGCCTCGATGCGTTAATTGAGCGCCCTTCGGGCGACCAGTGGTACCCGATGTATAGAAAATACAGGCATCATCATTCTCATCGATGGGCTCCATCACCAGCGCGCCCTCGATGCTCACCACGTCACGCCACTGCGTTGCCTGCACCGATGGCGCATCGTCTCTCACCGCCACCACCTCAATTTCACTGAAACGGTCTGCAATTTGCGCAAACACTTCTAGCCTGCGGTCATCGGCAATTAATAATCTAGGCTCCGAATCTTCGAGCGCGTAGGCCATTTCATCCGCAACCCACCACGCATTCATTCCGACTACCACCGCGCCCACGGCAATGACGCCCCAGTACGCCAATATCCACTCTGGATAATTGCGCATGGCAATCGCGACTCGGTCACCCGAGCCAATACCCTGGGACGCAAGCCAAGCAGAAAAATTGGCGACAATCTGGCCCGCTTCGGCATAGGTCACGCGCTCATCACCGTAGACAATGTATTCTTTATCGCCGTGGCCCTGGCCCATCAGCCAAAGGTCACGAAGAGAGCCCGGTGCATGTCGATAGGCCTTGAGCGTACAGCCGCCTTGCTCGATCGTGGTGAGCTCGAGAAACGCCTCGGGAGCGGTAACCATTGCCACCGCCTGCCGATAGTTGTCCATAACCTGACTCATACCTGTTGCGCTCCCCATAACCGTGAGTGTGATCTAGTGGTGCAAATTGAATTGATAAGCCCCCGCAAGATACCCTAATGACCTCGCGGCAACCAGTTCACAACAACACCATTTTGGCCTGTATCATACCGAGCGAATAAGCTTGGCCAACAAAACGCCACGGCCCGCGATCCACTCACCGACTATCGCCCCGTCAAAAAGGAACCCCATGAGCGCACAAGAACTAGATCTAGCAAAACTTGAACCGTGGTTGCGAGAAAAAGTGCCCCCATTCGAGGGCGCGTTATCCGCCGATAAATTTGCAGGCGGGCAATCCAACCCCACGTTCAAGTTGACTGCCGGCGCACAACATTACGTACTGCGACGCAAGCCACCGGGCGAGCTGCTCGCATCAGCCCATGCCGTCGATAGAGAGTTTCGCGTGCTCGACGCCTTAGCTCAGACGGACGTACCCGTACCGAAAGTGGTCGCACTCTGCGAGGACGACAGCCTGATTGGCTCAATGTTCTACGTTATGGAGCATTTAGAAGGCCGTATCTTCTGGGATCCCACCGTTCCAGAGGTCGGAGACGCCGATCGCGCGGCGATCTACGACGAAATGAACCACGTCCTTGCCGCACTGCACTCGGTCGATGTCGATGCGGTTGGGCTCAGTGATTATGGCAAACCCGGCAATTATTATGCCCGGCAAATCGGCCGTTGGACCAAGCAATACCGGGCTTCAGAGACCGAGTCAGTCGCCGAGATGGAAGCGCTGATCGACTGGCTCCCGGATAATATCCCAGCAGGGGAAGAAACCATTGCGCTGGTGCACGGTGATTACCGGCTCGACAATATGATTTTCCATCCCACGGAGCCAAAAATCATTGGGATTCTCGACTGGGAGCTGTCCACACTAGGAGACCCCCTTGCCGACCTCGCCTATCAGTTGATGGCGTGGCAGTTTCCGAGGCAAGGCGGCATCGTCGGGCTGGAAGGCGTAAAGCGCAGCCCGCTCATGATACCGTCAGACGAGGCGTATATTGAGGCCTATTGTCAAAGAACCGGTCGAGCAGGTATTGACCACTGGCCGTTCTATATGGCCTTTTGCTTTTTTAGAATCGCCGCCATTCTGCAAGGCATTAAGAAGCGCGCCTTAATCGGTACAGCATCGAGTGCTGAGGCAGATAGTCGTGCCGTGATGGTCGGGCCTCTCGCCGCCCTCGGTGCCGGCTACATCAAGCAAAGCGCGTAGCCCCGAGCTGTTCGGCGCGCAATGGCCACCCGCATCGTAGCGCCTGGCTACGCCAAGGCGCCGCGTCGGCTCATGCCGGATCTCTTGGACGAGACGCTGCTGCTCTTTTGCACTCGCTTGTCGCGCTGTGCTTGACTGCTCACGCGGGCTGCACTCACCTCCGCTTTTAAGGCTTTCATCTGCACTGCGGTGGGCGGCGGGCGGCGGCGGGAGCTTTTAGGCCGCCGGTAGGTGCCGGGAGCCGGTCTTAAATCACCGTACTCGAACCGGTGCAGGATCTCTTCCAGAGTGCTCGAAATCCGCGTGCATTGCCGAATCGACTCAATCCGATTGTAGGCAGCTCGCTCACCCTCTCGCACCAGGGTTCGCAGCTCCTGCTCACTCGGTTGCGTGATCAGCTGCACTGGGTTTTGTAAGCGAAACCTGGGAACTATGTTGATATCGCCCGAATATTCTTGATCAAGCAATCCATGAACTCCGTGCAGCATCATATTGAATTTAGGCCAATTATCGCCATACCTTTTCGCGACACCACGATAAAAATTGAGCATTTCGCGGCCAATACCCATCCCCAGAGAAGTCGCCGCTTGCCGGAGCGGTCTTGCTTTATCGTCGCTGGGCAAAAATGCGCGGGCGATGGGATTCACCATACTGACAATGTAGTGGTTGGTTGAAAATAGCCTAGACAGACGCTTCGCGGGTAAATCGTCTGAGACTGAACCATCTACCCAGCGCCGCGCCGGAAGATATGGCTGCGCCTCTCCATGCTCGTTCTTCGCCTCCAACATCACCGCCGGAAACACCCCAGGTATTGCACAAGAGGCCATAGCCGCCGACCGAAGGTAGACATTGGGAGAAGACACCGCATTGAGTAATCGAGAGCGCTGATGCGGCTCCGCGGGCGCTACCGTAATGCTGACCTGCCTGCCGGTCTTCGCATAGGCCTCTGCGAATGTGAGATCGGGAATGGTTGCTTCGATGAGCTGAGCGGTATCCTCGGCGGTAAAGCGACCTCCCTTACCCGAAAACCATCGCCGAATGAAGTTCTTGGTGTCAGTACCGCCAGTTTCCATCAACCCGATAAGGTCGGCATCTTTCATCTCCTCATCGGTATACGCGGCGAGTGCAGCAGCGACAATCGACCCCGCACTGGAACCAGATACCACACGGGGCAGCAGCCCTTGTCGCAATAATTCACCCACCACGCCCAAATGCAAAAACCCGAGCACGCCGCCCCCACTCAGCATTAGGGCCGAGCGGCCGTAGCAAACATTACTGCGGTAAAAAAAGTCTAATTTTTGCTGCGTTGGAATCACATCGTCGGGCAACTCTGCGATCAACAGCAAGGCCTCGTCAATCTCCGTGATGTACTGCTCAATCAGGGTTTTTGTGCCCGCTTTTGCCTGTCGGTACAAAACACTTTTGCCCATGCCGCCCATGTTGCCGTGTATTCCCTCGTTGAGGGAATACAAAAGACCCGTCCAGTCTTTCTTTTTGCGAAATTTGCGAAGACGATCCAACCGATAGCGGATCTGCGCGTGATCATACAAACTGGAGGCTTCCTCCTCACGCCACTCTGACATACCGGTCAACTCATCGTGGGCGTGAGCCGCTTCCAGCCAGCCCTGATAAGACTCAGCAGAGTCCATCCCTTGCTCTAGTTCGCGTAGCTCAGTCTTGACAGTCACGTACCACTCCTCTCGATCTCTGCCGCTGTGCGGATGTCCTAGCATAGGGCCTAGCTTCAGCGCATGCCAGCTTGACAGTCACAAAAAGACTCAGATGGATTGGTTACGCTGCAGTATACGAATCGAGTAAATGTCGCTTGTACAGTTTTCCATTATCCATTCTGGGCAGCTGCTCCAAAAAATCGATGGTCTTGGGTACCTTGATACTAGAGAGTCGATCCCGCATCCACTCCGTTAACTCAGCAGCGGTTTGCTCCGTCGCATCGGCCCAGTTAACCGGCTGGATAACGGCAGTCACCGCCTCACCATACTCAGGATGTGGCACTCCAAATACTGCCGCATCCGCCACCTTATCGTGAGACACTAAAAGCCCCTCTATTTCCGCCGGGTAGACATTGACCCCTCCGGTGATGATGGTGAAGTTTTTACGGTCTGTCAGATAGAGGAACCCCTCCTCATCCAGATAACCCATATCACCGGTGGTTGCCCAACCCTTATCGTTAAAGGCCTCGCGTGTCTTTTCCGGCTCATCGAAATATTCAAAAGGTCGGCTATCGGCAAAGTAAATCTCACCGACTTCTCCAGCCGCCAATACCTCACCCTCCTCACCAACAATTCTAGGATCACCGAAAAGAGGCCGGCCCACCGAGCCTTTGTGAGTGAGCCAAGCTGCAGAATCGATTATGGTGAAGCCGATCGACTCGCTCGCAGCGTAGTATTCGACGATGACCGGACCCCACCAGTCAATCATTTGCTCCTTGATGTCGATCGGGCATGGCGCCGCCGCATGAATCGCTACTTTCATGGAGCTCAAGTCATAACCAGAACGGTTCGCCTCCGGCAACTTGAGCATGCGCACGAACATGATGGGCACCCACTGACTGTGCGTCATCTGATACTGCTCGATAAGGGCCAACGACCGCTCGGGGTCAAATTGCTCCATGATCACGGAGGTCCCGCCCAATCCCAGTACCATCAAGTTGTAGTGCAAGGGGGCCGCGTGGTAGAGCGGCGCAGGCGACAGATAGACGGTCTTTTCATCGAAGCCAAAAAAAGCACCAATACTTCCGGCTAGAGGATGAGGTGCCTGAATGCTATCCGAATGGGGCTGCCAGAATACCCCCTTCGGTTTGCCGGTTGTTCCTGACGAATACAGCATGGGAGCACCCAAGCACTCATCTTCAATCGGTGTCTCTGGGCACTCATCTAACAATCCAGTTAATGTATCAAAGCCCTCGATATCGCCCCCAACAGAAAGGCAGCGCACTAATCCAGCCGCGCTCCCTGATGCCTCT
>Ga0257110_1000184_pt1 | contig 32757 bp, 20 predicted proteins | sample LP_taG_7_FD_190184 | JGI IMG/M metagenome (GOLD analysis project Ga0257110, IMG submission 190184) | Marine microbial communities from Northeast Subartic Pacific Ocean, Canada - LP_J_2015_P26_10m | ecosystem: Environmental > Aquatic > Marine > Oceanic | place: Canada: Northeast Subartic Pacific...
CTCTGGCTCTGGCTCTGGCTCTGGCTCTGGCTCTGGCTCTGGCTCTGGCTCTGGCTCTGGCTCTGGCTCTGGCTCTGGCTCTGGCTCTGGCTCTGGCTCGGGTTCAGGCTCCGGCTCGGGTTCAGGCTCCGGCTCGGGTTCAGGCTCCGGCTCGGGCTCTGGCTCTGGCTCTGGTTCAGGCTCAGGTTCAGGCTCCGGCTCGGGCTCAGGAATAGGTTCTGGTTCAGGTTCAGGCTCTGGCTCGGGTTGTGGTTCTGGCTCAGGCTCAGGTTCCACTTCTGGCTCATGTTCAGATTTTTCTTTAGAAACACGTTTTTTCTTTGATTTTTTATTTTGTGAGTTTTCAAGTTTTTTGATTTTTTTATTCATTAAATAGACATCACGAATAATTAGATTATGTAATTCAACTAAATCAAAATTAAATTTGTTAATAAGTTCATCAACATTTTCATTTAGTTTACAAAATGGTAAAACAATATCAAAATAATTCATGTCTTTACTTTCAATCATTTGTTTTTTGAGTATATTATGATAATTTTTGATAAATTCGTGAAGATATGTTTGTATTTCATTTATTTTTGTTTGAATTGAAGTTGGTTCATCCAATAGAGATGTTAAAAACAAAAATAATAATTCATTAGATAAATGTTGTTTAATATTGTGTTTATTTGCACATGCATATCCAATAATAATGAAATTATTATTATGAATATTAAAAATAGGTATTACATGTTTAATGTAGTGCCCACAAACAAATTGTGGTTCTTGATGTTTTATATGATGAAGTGTTTTCCATTCAAGAATAGCAGTTTCAATATCGGTTGATACAGATTTTTCTAATAATTCTTTTTCAAAAATTTGTGTTTTCATATATGTATAATCGAAATGAATGTATATATAGTAAAAATAATAAATGTATATATTGTTTCATAAATAAAAAAATAGTGTTTAAAAAAAAGAATATATACAAATATTATTTGTTTGTATATAAAAAATAATGGGAAAAGTAAAAGGACATAAACCAAAATTATCTAAAAAGTTTCATCCATTTGTAAGCGTTTGCACACCTACATTTAATCGTAGACCATTTATAGAAATGATGTTTGAATGTTTTCGTAATCAAACATATCCTAAAGATAGGATGGAATGGATAATAGTAGATGATGGAACTGATAAAATTGAAGATTTAATTCAAGGTTCAAATATAGAACAAATAAAATACTATAAAGTTGATAAGAAAATGTCTCTTGGTGAGAAACGAAATTACATGCATAAATTTGTTAAAGGTACAATTATTGTGTATATGGACGATGATGATTATTATCCACCTGAACGAGTGAGTCATGCAGTAGATAGATTACAAGAGAATAAAGAGGCTATGTGTGCAGGTTCTTCTGAAATTTATGTATATTTCAAACACATTCAGAAGATGTATCAGTTCGGACCCTATGGTCCAAACCATGCAACTGCAGGTACGTTTGCATTTCGTACGGAGTTATTAAAATCAACAAGTTATGAAGATCATGCAGCTTTAGCTGAAGAAAAGAAATTTTTGAAGAATTATACGGTTCCATTTGTCCAATTAGATCCTTTAAAAAGTATATTAGTATTTTCACATATACATAATACATTTGATAAACGTAATTTATTGAAAAACAACCCAAATCCAAATTTTACAAAAGAATCACCTGTAAAGATAGATGATTTTATTAAATTAGAAAAAGAAGCTTCTATAAAAGATTTTTTTATGAATAAAATAGATGATTTATTGAATGTATATAAACCGGGTGAACCAGAGAATAAGCCTGATGTAATGGAACAAATGAAAAAGATAGAGATGGAACGTGCTGAAATGGCTTTAAAACAACAAAAAGACCAACAAGAAAGACAGAAAAATATGACAATTACCATGAATAATTCTGATGGAAAATCAATAAAGATGACTTTAGAGGAGATGAATAAATTATTTAATCATCAAAAAATGGAAATGGAAAAAATGAATAAAAGAAATGAGAATTTAGAAAATATGGTATTTCAATTACAACGTCAATTAGCAATAAAGAGTGAAGAATTAGTAAATATTAAACAAGAAGAAAAAGTAGAAGTAAAATCTAAAATAGAACCAGATGTTATTAATTAATCATCTTCTTCGTCAATATTATTACTATTTATAATTTTAACGTTTTTATCAAGATATCTATAAATTCGTTTTATATCCAATTTATCAATTTCATATTCTTCAAAAATATTTTCTACAATTTCTAGTGTATCATTTTTATCCATAAAAGAATTTCCAAAAAAAAGTCTCATTTCTTGAAAGAATGCAAGAAGATCTTTTTTATCAAGATCCATTTGTTGACATAAATTATAAACAAACAAAATATTGTTATATTCCGTAGAATATTTTGTAAGTACTTTTGTAAATCGTATTTCATCAAATCCTATAGAATTATTAGGAAAATGTTGGTGATATAAAGAATTATTATAAAAAGTTTTAATAATAGAACTCATTTCATTAAATTGCCATATTTGATTTTGAAAAGTGATACGGTCAACATAATCAGCATAACATATATTTTCTAATATTTTCAAATAAAATGGGTATGAAAGTTTTTTATCTTGTTTAGAAATAGCATCTACAATATTTTCATGCCATAATAAAGCGACTATTGTACGATCAGTATCATTTAATATTTTTGTATGATTATTCAGAGGAATATGTTCTGTTAATAATTTATGTGTAATTTTTTTTGAATCTTCATTATATGACTTTAAATGAAATATGGTATCAATATTATCTATGAGTAAATCAGGATTTTTTTTATAAATACGATTAATAAATTCTAGTTTTCGTAAATCACCTTGAATATAACATACAATATTATGTAAATATTTATTTTCAATATTATATTTGTTTGATAAAATATGTATAATTTGTTCATCGGTAGGTTTTTTCAACTCATACACATTACATACTTTCATAAGTTCACGTATTTTTTTATCCATATAATAATTACCTATACAAATAACAGGATTAAGTGTTTGATGTTCCAATCTTTGTTTTTTTGTTTTTTTTTGACGTATCATTTTTATAAGAGATGAAATACCTCCTTTATCACCGTTATTCATTCCATCAATTTCATCCATTATAATGGCTATTTTTTTTACTTTTTTTGTCATCATAGTAAGAACATTTTGATTAGATATATTATTAGATGTAATTGTTTCTATTAATGTTTTGTTTCGAACATCTCCGGCATCAAATTTTATTATATCATAATCCAAATCTTTCAAAATTTTTGTTACAAATTGTGTTTTTCCACATCCAGGTGAACCATATATATAAAATCCTTTTTTAAAATGAATATTTTTACAGTTTTCATCGAAAGATAATAAATAATCTTTGATGCTTTTTTCTATTGTGCTTCTTTCAAAAATTTCATTTTCAATATAACTCATCTATTATATAAAATATTCTTTTCTATAATAGCATCTTTCATTTTTATGTTTATTTTAACGAGTTTATTTTTCTTCCAAAATATTCATTCTATTATTTAATTCAATATTTTTATGTTTTATTTCTTGAATTTCTTTTACTAATACCGCAAGTAAACCATTATAATTAATACTTTGAATTTTATCTCCATCTTTTTCTCCTGTTACCAAAAATGGAAATACTTCTTGTAATTCATGTGCCAAAAATCCCATATCATGTTTTCCATCTTTCAAATCATATTCTACTGGATTTAATTTATCAACATTACGTTCCTTAGATATAGTTTCTATATTATTTTTAATACGATAATCAGAAGTAGATTGATATGCGGTAGCAAGTACTGTACCGGATACATCCAACGGAAATTCCGGTTCAGATACTCCAATACCCATATACGAATGAGTCCAAGTATTTCCATTAACTGAATATAACCAAAAACTATTACTATCAAAAGAATTCAAATATGATCTGGTTACAAATTGACCTGGATATAACAAAGGATTATATTGATTGAATTCAGGACCAGTATAAATCAAATTTCCAGTTATATGACTATCATTATTTGAATTAATTAATACATTACCATCTATTTGTGTGCGGTCTGTTCCATTTACATATAACTGTCCATTTGTCATTATGCTATTTTCCACATCCAGATTTCCTACTGTATATAAATGACTTGTTTGAACATTCCCCGATATATTTGTATTTCCATCAATTCCTACACCACCACTTACTACCAAAGCACCACTATTATAATCGTCTGATTCTGTTGTATCAATAATTTCCATAATTTGTTTAAAATTTGTAGGACCATCAAAATAAGACTTTCCAGAACCTGTTACGTTTATATTTCCATTTATTATTGACGTACCTGTACCTTCTACATATAATTCATCATTCACTACTACTTTCCCTCCAACATAAACACTTCCTAATAAACCGGCTCCACCAGCAACTAATAAAGCTCCTGTCGTTGTTGATGTAGAATCTGTTGTATCAGTTATATTTGTTTGACCACATATTGCTGTTTGTTCTGTACCTCCTACAAAAATATTTCCATTTGTAACTAAGTCACCTCCCATATTCATATTTCCGTTTAAACCTAAACCTCCATGTACTATCAAAGCTCCACTTGTTAATGTTGTTGATTCATTCGTATTTGTTATTGTTGTTTGACCCGATATTGTTGTATTATCTAAACTATCTACACTCAAATTTCCTAAAAGTCGTAAATTTCCACCCATTACCATACTTCCACCAAGTCCAAAACCTCCATCAACTAATAATGCACCTGTTGATATTGACTCTGAATCAGAAGTATCTTTAATATATGTTTGACCTGCAATAGATGATTGTTGCATACCTCCTACATTTAAATAACCCCCCATGTTTACATTATTTGCAATACCAACACCTCCAGAAACTATTAATGCACCTGTAAATGTTGTTGATGAAACTAATGTACTTGTTATTTTTGTTTGACCAGATATTGCTGTTTGAGTTGTCCCTCCTACAAATAAATTTCCACCTGTCTTCAAATTACCTCCCATGTTTACACTTCCTACTAAACCTGCTCCTCCAGCAACTATTAAAGCACCTGTTACTGTATTATCTGAATCTAATGTATTTGTTATATTTGTTTGACCTGATATTGCTGTTTGTTCTGTACCTCCTACAAATAAATTTCCACCAGACTTTAAATTACCTCCAATATGAACACTTCCTGCTAAACCTGCTCCTCCAGAAACCAATAAAGCTCCAGTTGTTGTTGATGTTGAATCTCTTGTAAATGTAATATTAGTTTGACCTGCGATTGCTGTTTGTTCTGAACCTCCTACAAATAAATTACCTTGTGTATTCAAATCTTTTTCAAGAGTAAGATTTCCTTTTATAGCAGTACCTCCAATAACTAAAAGAGAACCTGTATCTAAAGACCATGATTCATTATTTTTTGTAATTATTGTTTGACCAGCTATTGCTGTTTGCTCTGTTCCTTCTACAAATAAATTTCCTTCCATATGCAGATTACCACTCATGTAAATATTACCATCAATACCGGCTCCGCCGGCAACCAATAAAGATCCTGTTGTTGTGGATGCTGATTCAGATGTATCTGTTATGTATGTTTGACCAGCTATTGCCGTTTGTTCTGTTCCTCCTATAAATAAATTTCCGTCTGTATTCAAATCACCACCAATATTTACAGTTCCAATTAAGCCTGCTCCGCCAGCAACTAATAAAGCTCCTGTTGTTGTAGATGTAGAATCGGTTGTATCTGTTATATATGTTTGACCAGCTATTGCTGTTTGCTCTATTCCTCCTATGAATAAATTCCCTATTGTATTTAAATCGCCTCCTATATTTACATCTTTTACTATACCTACACCACCGTTCACTACTAAAGAACCATTATTTATTGATGTTGATTCTGTTGTATTTATTACTGTTTGAATTCCATGAGTATTTGCATCACCATAAGTTATTGTATTACCTCCTACATGAATACTTCCCAATAAACCTATTCCACCATCCGCTAATAAAGCTCCTGTTGTTGTTGATATAGAATCTGTTGTATTATTTAAATGTGTTTGACCAATTACTGTTAATTCTTCTCCTATATTTACATCCTTTGATACACCAATACCACCTGATACGACTAAAGCTCCACTTGTTGTATCCACAGAATTTGTAGTATTACTAATTAATGTTTCTCCTTCTATATGTGTTTGACCATATGTTCGCACATCACCTCCTATATAAACACTACCTACTAAACCGGCTCCACCAGCAACTAATAAAGCTCCTGTTGTTGTTGATATAGAATCAGTTGTATCTGTTATATATGTTTGACCAGCTATTGCTGTTTGCTCTGTTCCTTCTACAAATAAATTTCCTTCCATATGCAGGTTACCACTCATGTAAATATTACCATTAATACCGGCTCCGCCGGCAACCAATAGAGCACCTGTTGTTGTAGACGCTGATTCAGATGTATCTGTTATATATGTTTGACCAGATATGGCAGTTTGATCTGTTCCTCCTATAAATAAATTTCCATCTGTATTCAAATCACCACCAATATTTACAGTTCCAATTAAACCAGCTCCTCCAGCAACCAATAAAGCACCTGTTGTTGTGGATGTAGATTCAGATGTATCAGTAATATATGTTTGACCAGCTATTGCGGTTTGCTCTGTTCCTCCTACAAATAAATTACCTATTGTATTTAAATCACCACCAATATTTACATCTTTTACTATACCTACACCACCATTCACTACTAAAGAACCATCATTTATTGATGTTGATTCTGTTGTATTTATAACTGTTTGAATTCCATGTGTATTTGCATCTCCATAAGTTATTGTATTACCTCCTACATGAATACTTCCTAATAAACCTATTCCACCTTCTAATATTAAAGCACCTGTTGTTGTTGATGTTGAATCTGATGTATCAGTTATATTTGTTTGACCAGATATTGCAGTCTGCTGTGTACCCTCTACAAATAAATTTCCTTCCATATGCAGATTACCACTCATGTAAATATTACCATCAATACCGGCTCCTCCAGAAACCAATAAAGCACCTGTTGTTGTGGATGCTGATTCAGATGTATCTGTTATATATGTTTGACCAGCTATTGCGGTTTGATCTGTTCCTCCTATAAATAAATTTCCGTCTGTTTTTAAATCTCCGCCAATATTTACAGTACCTACTAAACCGGCTCCGCCAGCAACTAATAAAGCTCCTGATGTTGTAGATGTAGAATCAGTTGTATCAGTTATATATGTTTGACCAGCTATTGCTGTTTGTTGTGTTCCTTCTACAAATAAATTTCCACCCATGTTCAAATTACCTCCCATATAAATATTTCCTTCAATACCGGCTCCGCCGGCAACCAATAAAGCACCTGTTGTTGTAGATGCAGATTCAGATGTATCAGTAATATATGTTTGACCAGTTATGGCTGTTTGTTCTGTACCTCCTATAAATAAATTTCCATCTGTATTCAAATCACCACCAATATTTACAGTTCCAACCAAACCAGCTCCTCCGGCAACCAATAAAGCACCTGTTGTTGTAGATGTAGAATCAGTTGTATCAGTTATATATGTTTGACCAGCTATTGCTGTTTGTTGTGTTCCTCCTACAAATAAATTACCTTGTGTATTCAAGTCTTTTTCAAGAGTAAGATTTCCGTTTATAGCAGCACCTCCAATAACTAAAAGAGAACCTGTATCTAAAGACCAGGATTCGTCATTTTTTGTAATTATTGTCTGACCAGATATTGCGGTTTGCTCTGTTCCCTCTACAAATAAATTTCCTCCAATATTTACATCTAATCCTATTCCTACACCACCATCTACAACTAATGCACCACTTGTTGTATTTGTACTTTGTGTTGAATTATCCATAGAAGTAATACCTTCAATCAAAACATCACCTTGTGTATGTGTTGTAGTGAATATTGCTTGATCGGGAAATAATGTACCAACAGGTCCATCGTGCTTTCCAATAACATCAACCAAAACTGTTTCTACATTAACAGTTAAAGAACCTGTACTATTACCTGTTCCTTGTGTACTTCCCATTTTAAATTTACCATCATCTTCAGACCATCCTATAAATACATTATCGCCTGTAGTACCTCTTTCAATTACAATACCAGAATCATTTACAGATGGACCCACTAAACCAGTATTTAATTCTATTAACGAATCTTTAATAACTGTATTATCAGTATTTACTGTAGTAGTTGTTCCCTGTACTGCCAAGTTACCAACAATTACTGCACTTCCTAGAACATTCATATCGCCTCCTACATTTATATTCTTTGTTATACCTGCACCACCTGCAACTAATAAAGCTCCACTATCAATATAATCTGATTCTGTATTATCTGTAATATTCATTTGACCAGATATTGCTGTCTGCTCAATACCTTCTACAAATAAATTACCTCCCATATGCAAATTACCACTCATGTAAATATTACCATCAATACCGGCTCCGCCGGCAACCATTAAAGCTCCACTAGATACATCATAAGATTCTTTAATATCAGTAATATATGTTTGACCAGCAATAGCAGTTTGTTCAATACCTTCAATAAATAAATTTCCTCCCATATGCAAGTTACCACTCATGTAAATATTACCGTCAATACCGGCTCCGCCACCAACCATTAAAGCACCGCTGGAAACATCGTAAGATTCTTTAATATCAGTAATATATGTTTGACCAGCAATAGCAGTTTGCTCAATACCTTCTATAAATAAATTACCTCCCATATGCAAGTTACCACTCATGTAAATATTACCGTCAATACCGGCTCCGCCGGCAACCATTAAAGCTCCACTGGATACATCATAAGATTCTTTAATATCAGTAATATACATTTGACCCGATATAACAGTTTGATCAATACCTTCAACAAATAAATTTCCACCCATGTGCAGATTACCTCCCATATAAATATTACCTTCAATACCGGCTCCGCCACCAACCATTAAAGCACCACTAGATACATCATAGGATTCTTTAATGTCTGTAATATATGTTTGACCAGCAATAGCAGTTTGCTCAATACCTTCTACAAATAAATTTCCTCCCATATGCAGATTACCACTCATGTAAATATTGCCATCAATACCGGCTCCTCCACCAACCATTAAAGCACCACTAGAAACATCATACGATTCTTTAATATCAGTAATATAAGTTTGACCAGCAATAGTAGTTTGTTCAATACCTTCTACAAATAAATTACCACCCATATGCAAGTTACCACTCGTGTAAATATTACCATCAATACCAGCTCCACCACCAAGGATTAAAGATCCACTAGAAACGTCATATGATTCTTTAGTATCAGTAATATATGTTTGACCAGCAATAGTAGTTTGTTCAATACCTTCAACGAATAAATTACCACCCATATGCAAGTTACCACTCATGTAAATATTTCCATCAATACCGGCTCCACCACCAAGCATTAAAGAACCGCTGGAAACGTCGTAAGATTCTTTAATGTCAGTAATATATGTTTGACCATAAATAGTGGTTTGCTCAATACCTTCAACAAATAGATTACCTCCCATGTGCAAGTTACCACTCATGTAAATATTGCCATCAATACCGGCTCCGCCACCAAGGATTAAAGATCCACTGGAAACATCATAAGATTCTTTAGTATCAGTAATATATGTTTGACCGGCAATAGTGGTTTGTTCAATACCTTCTATAAATAAATTTCCACCCATATGCAAGTTACCACTCATGTAAATATTACCGTCAATACCGGCTCCGCCACCAAGAATTAAAGAACCGCTGGAAACATTATAAGATTCTTTAGTATCAGTAATATATGTTTGACCGGCAATAGTGGTTTGTTCAATACCTTCAACGAATAAATTTCCACCCATATGCAAGTTACCACTCATATAAATATTACCGTCAATACCGGCTCCGCCGGCAAGCATTAAAGAACCGCTGGAAACATCGTAAGATTCTTTAATATCAGTAATATAAGTTTGACCGGCAATAGCAGACTGTTGTGTTCCATAAATAAATATATTTCCTCCTGATTTAAAATTTTGACCGATTTCCAAATTTTTATTAAAACTGGCACCTCCAAGACTAACTAAACAACCTTGTCCAAGAAAATTTGTTTGAGTTACATCACTTAAATAAGTTGGACCAGCAATACTTGTTGTTCCTGTTCCTTTAATTGTAGCATATCCATCAGTAGTTAAATTGTCTCCTGTAAATACTTCACCGATAATTCCTACACCACCTGCAACTATTAAAGCACCTGTATCTTTACTATTTGATGGAGATTGGTTAAAAATATTTGTTTGACCTGCTATAGCAGTTTGTTCGGTTCCTTGAACAAATATATTACCTAATGTATGCAAATTACCTCCCATATAAATATTTCCATCTATACCTACACCTCCATTTACTAATAAACCTCCTGTAATAGGATTATATGAGTCTTCTTCTAATGTTAATATTGTTTGACCGGCAATACTGGTTTGAGTTAATCCATCTATGGCTACATTACCTTGAAATATAGATGGTCCTACACCATTTACATATATTACATCTTCACATATCATGTTTGATTGTATTTCAACATTACCTCCTACAAATACATTTCCAATAATTCCTGCTCCACCAATTACTCTTAATGCACCAGTATTTATAGATTCACTACTATATTCACTAGGTATTTCAATATATTCACCACTTGTTCCTAATACAATTTGATGTGTATCTAATATAGTTGCTCCATAACCAACTGCAGTTGAATAATGACATTCATCATTCATAGAAACATCTGAATATGCCCCCAAATAAGTATTATAAGTTCCACTAATATCACTTGAACCACTATTATAACCAAATGCACTTGAGTAAGATGTAATTAAGGAAGACATTAATGAATTATGTCCAATAGCAGTATTAAATGAGCCATCTTCGATAAAATTCAAACAATTTAATCCATAAGCTACATTATTTCCAGCTCCTGAAATATCAAAATAATTTTCACCAATTCCAATATTTTCATATATACCATTCATCATAATCATAGCTGGTTTATCTTCATGTGTTAATCTTACCGTTCCTAAGACATCCAAATGTTGTTGAGGTTGTGGTTGATTAATTCCTACATAATTCAAATCATAGTATATTCGATTATCAATCAACGTTTTCCATACATTTGGACCGGTAGGTCCAGTATCACCTTTTTCACCAGTATTACCGGTATTACCAGTAGGACCAGTACCTAATGGACCAGTAGTTCCAGTATGACCTCTTACACCGGTTGGTCCAGTATATCCTGTATAACCAGTTGGACCTGTAACAAATGCTCCTGTATGTCCAGTATTTCCAGTATATCCAGTATATCCAGTTGGTCCAATATATATGCCTGTGTTTTTTCTAAAATTGATATTTGGGTTATTATACATATACCACACTTATATATTCTATATATACATTTGTATTCATAAAATATATTGATTTAACGACCAAATTTACTGAAATCAGCAGTTAACGGCATATAATTACCTCCTTTAGATGGTAATGCACCATATCTGGAGTAATTATCAATCTTTCCAGTTTTGTATGGTACTCCACTTGTTGTAGTTTGACCGTTTGAAACAATTCCACTGGCAGCATCTTGTCCTAATCCAACAACTCCACTCGCAGCATCTTGTCCTAATCCAACAACTCCACTCGCAGCATCTTGCCCTAATCCAACAATTCCACCCAATATATCTTTTGTTAATCCAACAGCACCCCCAACAGCTTCTTTACCCAACCCAACAGCACCTCCAACAGCTTCTTTACTCAAATCAACAGCACCTCCAACAGCTTCTTTACTCAAATCAACAGCACCTCCAACAGTTTCTTTACCCAACCCAACAGCACCTCCAACAGCTTCTTTACCTAACCCAACAGCACCTCCAACAGCATCTTTACCCAAATTAGCAGCTCCACCGACACCTTCTTTAGCTAAGTTAGTAGCTCCCCCGACTCCTTCTTTAGCTAAGTTAGTAGCTCCCCCGACTCCTTCTTTAGCTAAGTTAGTAGCTCCACCAACTGTTTCTTTAATTAATCCAGCAGCAGAAGCACCGTCCTTTCCTAAACCATATGTTCCATTACCACCATTACCTCCACAATTGGTACATACTCCATCGTTTGGACATTGTGGACAAAATGAAGGTACAAATTGTGTTTTTAACATATGATCATTACTTACAATTCCATTTTGATTGAAAGCGTTTCCTTTACCCATGGTATTAAAGTACCAAAACCATTTGCAAGAAATATCATCACCGCAAAAAGATGGTAATTGTCCAGTAGGCATATTTACATTATTTACATTATTTGTATTATTTTGAGAACCACCGGAAGAAGTTGGTGCTGGTGTAGAAGATGAACTATTCCAAGTATTTCCATTTGTAGATTCAACTGCATCAGATGGTGTCAAAGGACCATTTTCATCAAAACTATAACAATTTAATATTTTATAAGAATTTTCAGAAGAATTTCCTATAATTAAACAAATAGATGTATTTGTTCCAATAGCACATACTAATACCATACCATTATTTCCATCATCAATAGTCATAGATGTCATAGAAGATAATGATTCAATTTGTTCTTTTGGACCAGCATTACCGGGAACAATTGCACCAGATGATCGATCATACACATCATAACCTACACCATTTGAATGTGTAATTAAAACATAACCGTTTTTAATATCGTAACGTAAAAATGGAGTAGCTTGGAATATTTGATCACTATTACTACCACTCATATAATTTGGATCATAAATAAGAGAACCATTATTCATATCAGAATTACTTTTTGCTTGACTTGAATTATATTTTGGTACATTTTCACTTGAATAGTTATAATTCTTAGGTGTTCCAACAATTCCATCTGGAGATAATGCATAAGATACTACATTTGCACCAGTTTCAGGATAACTGGTTTTATCTATGTCCATAATATGAATAAATGTATTTGAATTCATGGCAATATAAAATACTTGATATTTATCAGTTGTTTCACAACGTGTAGTGTATGAAAATTGACTAATAGTTGGTACTAAACTACTATTTTGACTTTCTACAGTATTATATGGCAATACTGAACCATCTTCCTTATATTGTGTTCTATATAGATTAGTATTAATAGCATCTCGTGTACTTACATAAATATTTGTAATAGTAGTTCCATAATTATCCATACAATCGGTATTTCCAGAAATAACGTTTCCTTTATTACAAGCTAAACCATCTATTTCCAATAAATTACCATTAACATTATCAACATAAATGTTATCATATAATGAAATTACTTTACGTCCATCATTTGCACTATATTGAGGTATGTATATGGTATTTCCATAATTCTGTGCATTAGATTGATTAAAATTAACAAAAGATTCTTTATACATCATACTTTTGATTGTATTTCCCATTAGTATCGACAATATTAATACAGCTAATAATATCAAAAATAGGATTAAAGGTGTTATCTTTAACTTCATCGGTATAATGTATATTTCGAAAATATATTTATATAAACTGTCTCATTTATATAAAGTTTTATATAACTCCTAAAATATTTATAGCTCCGAAAAATTTAAATTATTTTTGGCTTGAGTTAAAAGATCTGAACTACTCAATATATCAGATCCAGAAGTAGTAGATGTAGGAACTTCATTTAATATTGGTAAAGGAGTTCTTGATGGAAGAGGTGTTGGGTTTGATAATTCAGAAACTGTTGCTGGCGTTGGATTAGTATCTTCAGGAGTCTCAGTTGTCATACCTTCAAATGCTCTTGGAGAGAATTTAAAGTATAATCCAATACCCAAAGAAAGAACTAATATTGCGACTAAAATCAATAAATACTTATTGGAAGACTTCATTATTTAAATATATATACTTAAATAGATTTAATTCGTTCAGTATTTTTTTTATAGAGTTTCTCTTTTGAAATAATATAACTTATTATTTATGTTACAAGGGAAATATGATAAATATATACTTTTAATAATATGACCTAAAAATGGTTTTTGGGTACCATAAAATTTCCATTTCCCTTTAAAATTAGATTTTTCTGAACTTATTGTTATTGTTGTTTCTTTACTTGGAATATATTCTTTTGAAAATATGTTTTGATTTCCACAATAATATATACCATTAAATCCTAAACAACGACCTTTATAATTTTCAGGAATATTTATTTTAAATTTCATTATATCTATATCATAATCAAAATCTGTATTACGAATTGTAGTAAAAAATGAAATAAATAAATCCTTATTAAAACTTAAACTTTTTGAAATATTGTTTTTCGGATCTTCATAATAAATAGTATTTCCTAAACCTTCTTCACTTTTCAAAAAATCTGCCATTTCATTTTGTGTTGAATATTTTTTGTTTTCTAAATTAAAACTTTTTAAAAACATTTCCATATATTTTTGTAATCGTTCTTCTTTTAATAGAGCCAATTTCCTTGCTGCTTCTATTCTTCGTCTTTCTGCTTCTTGTCTTCGTCTTTCTGCTTCTTGTGCTTCACGAATACGTCTTAATCTTTCTTGTTGTTCTCTACGACGACGTTTTATCATACGTTGATATGCTGCCGCTGCTGCTCTTTCTGCTGCTGCTCTTGCTGCTGCTTGTTGTCTCTGACGTCTACGACGACGCTGACAACCTGGACCACAACCTCTCCAACCTTCAATTGAGTCATTTATATCTTCACCATCATCTTCATAATCAATATATTCATCTATATTTTTAGTGTTATAAATATCATTATATCTATTATGAAGTTGGTTATAATCGCTTGTAAAAACATAAAATATATATAAATTTCCTATTACAAATAATATCCAAAACAAAATTATTAAATATTGAAGCTTCATATATTAATCAAATCTATATAATTCTACATAGATAGTATTCATAATTATGAAAAATTGATTCAAAATATATAAATTATTTAATATTATTAATAAATATATTGAAAATGGCACATTTACAATTATACAAAAGTTTGGAAAATAATTTTGAAATAGGAATTGATGAAGCTGGACGAGGACCTATGTTTGGAAGATTATATGTTGCCGCGGTTGTATTGCCTAAAGATGGTACATTTTTCCATAAAGATATTAAAGATAGTAAAAAAATTAAATCTGTCAAGAAAATGAAAGAGTGTTTTGAATATATTACACAAAACTCTCTATATTATGCAATTCATTATATTGAGCATGATGTTATAGATAAAATAAATATTCGTCAAGCTGTATTTCAGGGAATGCATGAATGTATTAAAAAAATATATGCTCAAATTGAAACTCCTGAAAAGATTCACTTACTTGTTGATGGAAACGATTTTAAACCATATATAACGTATGATGATAAACTACAATATTTTAAAACTTTATCTCATGAAACAGTTGAAGGTGGAGACAATAAATATATGTCAATTGCAGCAGCATCTATTTTAGCAAAACATTCTAGAGATCAATATATTATTGAATTGTGTGAAAAATATACAGATTTAAAATCAAAATATAGTATCCATACTAATATGGGATATGGTACTCAGAAACACTTAGAAGGTATAAACAGACATGGAATTTCACAATGGCATAGAAATACTTATGGTTCTTGTAAAGGAAAATCTTTACATATTGTTTATTCTATGGATTCTTAGTTTCTTCCTCTTCTTTCTTAGTTTCTGAACCTTCTGTTAATTTTGAAATCAATTCTCCTATTTTACTAATACCTTGTCCAATTACTGTTCCAAAAGAAATATAAATAAGATATACTAAACCTACTAATATAGTAATTGTTATTAATATCATATAATAACGTAAATTAGTAAATAAAACAAACAAAAATATTATTACTACCAAAGCATAATTAAAACGTTTTTTTGTTATTTCATTTGTCCATATTTTTCTATTAAAATAAATAAATAATAAAAATAATACACCTGCAAATATCATAGGAAATACTGCATATAAATTAACTTTTTTAAAATTACTTAATTGATCCTTTTTATCAAATTCCGGATAAGCCCTTATTGAAAATAACATTATCAAAAAAAATACTCCAAAACCCAAGACACCTGTACCCATTAGTTTAAATTTGTCTAAATTAAAATTTTTTCCTATATTTATCTTCATTTTTAGTTATTGAATCTATATACATAATGATAGAACTTTTATTTCAAAACCTTATTGATCTTTCATCAAAATATGTTTTAGAGATTTTTATATATTTTGTTGTATTGTCATAAACACTATATCCTATTAAAAACTCATTAGTGTTTTTCATATATACCAACCCTAAACTATATTCCACTTTTTCACCTTCAAAAGTAAAATATGGATTATAAGATTTCAAATTATATGTTTCTGCATCTAATACAATCATTATATGATAATAATATCTACGCTCTTCATAACTTACACTATGACACAATAACCATATTTCATTATCTATAAGTAATCCATTCGTTGAACCTCTCAAATTTTCGAAAAAACGTGGAACATTTTCAAATAAATTTGTTGTTATAAAATTTCCATCAATTATATTACCTATACGAAGAGGACTCCAACCATATATCATTTTTATTTGTTCTGTATTTTTATTAGGTAACAATACCCAATTTTTTTCAACCATGTTCTGATTTTCTATTTTCAATAAATCATAAGAAACTTCATGAGTTGTTTGATCTATATTACCCATTTCAACAACCATATTTCCATGACTTAATCCACGATTACCATTATAATACAAAGAATCGCCTATTTTAAATAATCGCACATCTTCTATTCCAACATAATTATTATCTATAGATTTATCATGTTGTAATTCTACTATTTTCTTCACTTTCCATTTACCTTCTACTAATTCTATATAACCCATGCGATTTATTGTAATGATTTTGTCTTTATTTAAATAATTTCCATTTTCATCTATTCTATAATTTACATATCTCACATTTACAATCAATTCATTATTATAATATATTAATGATGGTGTGCTTGATACAAATTCATTATCAGAATTTATATCTCCGATATAAGGTTTTATTAAAGAATCTAACGTATTTTTTAAATCATGGTCTAACACATCATATTGTTTGATTTTATTTGTATAAAATTTATAATTACCCATGACATTATGTAATATACTATGATCTGTAGTATTTTTTATAACATTCATTAATACTTTTAACATATCATAATTTTTATAATTTATATAAAACCCTAAAATTGATAACTCGTAATCTAACTTATAATTGTAAACATCATTATGTAAAAATAATAAATTAGGATTTGCTGGATATTTTGATCGTATTTCATCCGCCATAATATAAAAACTGTATGCCAAAGCATTTTTACCCAACATCCTATAATGTTTTATTATTTCATAAATATTTTCAATACGTTCATTACATGTATTTAAAGCTTCTAACCAACTATTGATTGCTTCTACAGGTTTATTTATAGACATGTAACACAAACCCATATAATAATAACTATTCCATACTTCATCTCTCCAACCACCAAGTTCAACACGTTTTTTGTAAGTTTCTATTGCGTTTTCAGATTGTCCTGCATCTTTATAACTATTTCCCAAATAAAATGTATATCTATCATTATTTGGCATGTCAACAAGACCTTGTTTTAATAATCTTATATCACGCTCGAATTTATCAGTCTTCGCTCCACCATCTCCTATATCATGTATACGTATAAATTCATAATCTAATGTTTCAATAACACTATTAGGAGGACTATTCAAATATTCGTGTGTTACACCCCAATATGAAAACTCTTTATTATTACGTACAATACGTGTATTTTTATAATAAAATCCTGAATTTCCTTGAAATATATTATATGCGTCTGCTTTTAAATTTTCTTTGAATTTATTTGGATCATTTAAAGCCAAACCTTCCAACACCATATCTGCATCTAATAATAATATATAATCGTATTCTGTATATTCACTACAAGCATTTAAAGAATAACTACGATTAAATCCGAAATCACGAAACTCTTTATATATTATATTACCTGATATACCTTTTTCATCAAAATATTTTTTTATTAATTCTACACTATTATCACTACTTCCTGTATCACAAATACAATAACCATCTATTATATTACATACTGAATCCAGTAATCTTGTGATTATTTTACTTTCATTTTTAATAATCATATTAAGACACAATTTAGGCATTTTCACAAATATACTATAACTAATTGATTTGTTTTTGATATATTTTAAATACAAATATAATTTTTATGGTATTATTCTATATATATATTTAAATTAATAAATGTCTTTCACAAGATTTCACGATGATCCAGCCAGAATTGTTAAACAAAATCAAATTAGTACATATTCAGAAAGGTATTATTTAAATACACCAGGACAAGGTGTTAATTTACCTTTTGAAGAAGATCCACATTTACGATTACAAAGTTGGGGAGCAAATTTAACCACTAATAATCTTAATTTAGAAAGTGATTTACGAGGATTAACACGTAAATTTACAAAAGATCTTCCACAAAAAAATAATTATAAAGAACATAAGGTAAATACACAACCATATATGTATAGAAATGCTAATCCTTTTGTAGAAGAAAGTCGTGCTTCACATCCTGCTTGGATGTATAAGGATTTAGAACAAACACGTTGGGAATATCCAATCATTAATCCACAAGCAAACCTTGAAAAACAATTTCATTCGAATATTCAAACACGTATTTTAGAAAAAGATCAATTTATTCCAGGAATTTATAATCAAAAAAATTATTCATTCTAGATTATTACATTTCGTTCAATATTTTATTATAATCTTACAAATATATTATAATAGAAGTATATAAACATGGAAGTTGCCATACCTTTAGTTGCTCTTGGAGGTCTTTATATAGTATCTAATCAAAATAGAAATAGAGAAAATTTTCAACAATCATACGAAGGAGCCTTACCAAATGTAGATATTCCAAATAAAAATTATAATCAAAATACTGGTGAATTTAACGCTAATATTGATCTTACATCTAAATTATCTACTGTGAATACTTATGATGGTAATAGCGTATATACTGATAAATATTTTAATAAAGACTTACCCAAAACTATGGTAAATACTACTGCTACACAAAATAGTTCTGCTTTTACAGGAGAAACACCTAATCCACAAAATGCACAATATCGTTCTATTAATGGAGAAACTGTAAATGCTGATTATTTTCAACACAATAATATGCAACCATTCTTTGGTAGTCATATTCGTACTATGAGAACTGATTCTAATAGTGGAGAAAGTATTTTAGATAACTATTCAGGTGCTGGTTCACAAAGTATTCAAAAAACTGAAAGAGCACCTCTTTTTACACCTCAAGAAAATATGCAATTTGCACATGGAACACCTAATATGTCTGATTTTTTTCAATCACGTGTTAATCCTTCACAAAAAATGGCTAATGTTAAACCATTTGCTGATCAAAAAGTAGGACCTGGTATCGGTGCAGGATATACCACAGAAGGAAAAGATGGATACAACTCTGCTTTACTTAATCGTAATCTTTATTTAGCAAAAACTGTTGATGAATTACGTACACAAAATAATCCAAAAGCGAGTGAATATGGTTTATTGGGACATGAAGGACCTGCTAATAGTTCTATTAAATATAGAGGTGATTTAGGAATACAAGAAAAAAACCGTCCTGATACTTTTTTTGAAATGGGACAAGAAAGATATTTTACTACAGGAGGTATTGAAACCGCACCTGCACCTAGAGGTATTCACTTAGATCTTCAAGAAAAAACAAATAATCGGCAATCTACTACTGCATCATATTCTGGTGCTGCAGGTTCTCAAACACCTGGACAATATAATTCTGAAGGAGAATACATGCCATCTAAACATATTGATTTAGGACCCGTTCCAGTTAAACCTGCCATGAGAATCGGAGCAGGAGGAAGTAATGAAGCCGATTATGGAATGAAATCTGCTATGATATATCAAAATAATAGATCTGCAAATCAACAAGATACTTATTTTGGGGCTTTTAGTAGTGCCATAGGTGCGGTTGTTTCACCTTTATTAGATGTGGTAAGACCTTCGCGCAAAGAAAATTCTATAGGCAACTTAAGACCTTATCAAAATCCAGGAACTACTGTGTCTAATTCATATGTATACAACCCAGCTGATAAACCTGCTCATACTATTCGTGAAACTACTGAAATCGGTAAAGGTCATCTTTTTGTTGATAGTTTGGCACGAGGTGATGGTTATTTAGTTGCCGATGTAAATGCTGCTCCTACAAAACGTCAAACACAAAGTGACTTCTATTACGCTGGTGTTGGAAGTGCTGGAGAACGTGGAAGACAACCCAGAGCATATGATGCTGAATATAATCAACGCAATAATGATGTCAAATCTTCGACTTTACGTGGATATACTCCTTCTGGAGGTATGGGACTAATGAACTCTAATATTAATATGACTACTATTCCAAGAGAAATCACACAACAAAACCGTAGAGATATGGTTCCTACTATGCCTTATCAAACATCATCTGCAGAAGCCATGGGAAGACCAACTGGAAGTAGCCAAAATGCTACTACTTATTCTAATATTCAATTAGATCGCAATCAAGGTGACGTTCTACAACAATTAAAAGGAAATCCTTTTGCTATTTCACATGTAAAGGGACTATAAAATTATTGAAGATACCTTTGATTATATAATATTTTAATTCTATATTATATAAACATGTTCAATACACAAAACATTTCTATATATATTATCATATTATTCATACAAATATATTTCGATTTTGAATTAACCAAATGCCATAACATATATGGAAAAATAACTATATTATTTCATCATATTTTCAATATTTATTTAATCTTCGGATCTATTCTATTCGGATATTATGAATTACATCTTGGAGTTATACTTATATCATTCATCATACACATTATATTTAAAAAATGCCCAATTACAATTTATACTAATATGTTATGCTACAAAAATGGGCAAAAAAATATACCTTTAATTACAATATTAAACCACATTAGTAATAAATATGATTATAAAAATGTCAAAACATATTATTATTCTGTTTTAATTGCACTTATTGCGTTTGATATATATAAATCAAAAAAAATATTATCATACTTAAAATAATTCAATTTATATTTTTTGAATTTTATTTTTATTTTTATATTTTATTGAATGTGGTTTAGATGTTTTCAAATTCCATATATTTTATTATTATTTAAACCATATTATTTATGTACAGCAAATATTAGTACCAAAAAAATCAAATATGATTATTTTAAATATAGGAGTTCTAATAGAAGAAAATTCAAAAAATATAAAGGATATACTAATTATGTAGAAGACCATCATATTATACCAAAACAATGGAAAACACACGAATTATTAAAAGATATTAATTTTGATATTAATAGTAGTAATAATCTTTATATTATGCCTAACAATTATGCTATTCAAAAATTTAATTTACACCCTAACACAATTATTCATAAAGGGGGGCATATTAAATATAATTATTATGTTAAACATAATCTTGACTACATTTATCAATTAAATAAAGATGCACAACAATATGAATTTTGGTTACTATTAAATCATTTGAAATCTAATATGAAATATAATAAAGATCAAATTCCGTGGAAATGAAATCAAATATCTATCGTTTTGAAAATATGTTGATTGTTAAACATCGAAATCTCAAACCCATTTATATTTGGATTTATTTTTTTTAAACAATCTATTACCGCATATAAATCATTATATATTACACTTGTTGCACCAATTATATCTGCAATATCTTTTTCTGTTCGATTTACAGCAATTAATTCTTTTTGACTCTCAATAAAAATACCATACTTGTTTGGATACAATATAGGAGGTGCACCAGAAGCCATATATATATTTTTAGCTCCAGCCTTCTTTGCTAAATAAACTATATGAGATGAAGTATTTCCACGTACAATCGAATCGTCTATAATTAATATATTCTTTCCTTCTAATACTGATCTTATTACGTTCAATTTCCTCTTTATACTTTTGTTTATTATTTTATCATCTTTCATAATAAATGTACGATCTATATATGGATTTTTTACCAACCCATAATTTATTTTTATATTCAAACATTCTTGTAAACCTAATGCAAATATAAGACTTGAATCTGGAACAGGTACAATAACATCAATATCTTTTATTTCTAATCTCTTTATCTTTTCGCCTAATAAAAATCCTAATCTATATCTTGCATCATATACACATATACCATCTATTACAGAATCAATTCTCGCAAAATATATATATTCAAATAAACACGGATTCAATACACCCTTTATATTATTATAAAATATAGGCATTTTGTTCTTTTCAAACACTATTATTTCACCTGGATTTACATCACGTATAAATTGTTGTTCTAATGCATTTATTACATTAGATTCACTCGATATAATATAATTATTCTTTAATGTACCATAAGCTAATGGACGTATTCCATAAAAATCACGAAATGCTATCATACCAAAATCTTCTATTAATATTAAAACACTATAACTACCTTTTACGTTTTTTATAATAAATTCACATATATTGCAAATTACTTTTGATGTTAAAATCTCATACTCATTTAATTTATATATAAATAATTCTAATAAATATTTACTATCACTTGTATATTCAATATTACCTATTATTTTCTTAATATCATCAACGTTTATTATATTGCCATTATGACAAAGAAAAATATTTTTTCCTTTATAAATTGATTGTAAAGGTTGAATGCAAGATTTATCAAAAGTTCCAGTAGTACTATATCGCACATGCCCAATACACATATTACTTTTCAATTCATTTAGTTTATCTTCATCGAAGACCGACTTAACAAGACCCGGTGATTTTATACATAATTCTTCATTTGCAATTCCTGCACTATCTTGACCTCTATGTTGTAAATATGTAAGACCTTCATACATTTTTACAGATATATCATCTTTTTCTGAACTTATTCCTAATATTCCACACATAGAAATATAAGATATTTATATTTAAATATATTACTTTATTCTTTTTTTGGTTCTCGAAGGTTCTCAAATACCTCCAAAAATTTTGTGTGTAAGAAAAACACAAAATTTTTTACTACTTTTTATTTCTACTTTTTTTCAGACAAATTTAATTTAGGAATTTGAGAACCAAAATAGTATTTGAGAACCTAAATATCACTAAATATACCAAAATTAGCATATTTTAGAATATTTCTCGTTAGGTTCTCGAATGGTTCTCGAATACCTCCAAAAATTTTGTGTGTAGAAAACACACTTTTATTTTCTACTTTTTATTTTCTACTTTTTTTCAGACAAATTTAATTTAGGAATTTGAGAACCAAAATAGTATTTGAGAACCTAATCATAATAAAATTTCATATATTTATTCATTTTACAATCAATTTCCATAGTACCTAATTTTACAGAATTTTTCATACAATATTCTTCATTTGATCGTATTTCATTTGGTTCTTCTGATTTTTCAATTAAACCATTCATCATATCTATTACATTATTAATTTGTTTAGGATATTCTTCTGTTAGGTTCTCAATAGTTCCATATTTTTTCTCAGATAATTTCTTAATTTCAATTCCATATTGGATTTTGTCTTCAATATTTGATAAATTATCTGGTGTTTTTAATCGTTTTAATTCTTTGAATGTTTCATATGCAGCACGTAAATCATGACTAATATTATGTTTGATACCAGATATGAAATAAAATGATCCAGGTGGATCTTCTGGTGCAATAATTGAAAAACCTGCATCCATTCCACATTCAGGATCACAATCTTTTGTTGCACACACTTCTTTGTGTATTTTGTAAGAATTCATATTTGAATCTTTGTCATTAAAATAACAACGTCCATAATCTATGATTTTGCATACATATTTAGATTTGAATGTAATTATTTTTCCAGAAGGTAATGTATATTTAAATTCTATGTATTTTCCTGGGTATGGTTCAAACACTAATATATTATCCAAATGAAGATCATAATGTGTGAAATCCATGCAAAGTATACTTAGTGGAATGTACACTTGTAAAAGAACATACAAAAGACTGTATTTACGGAATTCGGTATTACGAATGGCATCACGTAATGATTGTGTTTGAGATTTGCTTTTAATACTTTGAATTAAAATAGCAATAAGTTTTGCATCATCACACGCATCTTTGAAAGTCATCGATTCTGGCGATTTTTTTATAAGATTCCTTTTTAAAACTTTAGATGAAACGTTATTGTTTTTCATATGGTTATGTACTGTATGATTGTAATATTTATAAATTCCATAAGTCTCTAAAAAACATGGAAAATAACGATTCAACTTATTAATAAATTGTCCTACCAAATATTCATAATACAAATTGTCTGATGCATTCGCAATATTGGATTTTAAAATTGCATGAGCTACATAACCTCTATGAACATACTCAATTTCTTTAACAAATCCATTATTAGATGGTTTTCCAATAGATTTGGTGTTTGAATTCATATAATCAAAATCAACGAAACCATTAAAAAATTGTTTAATTTTTGAAACTTCTTTTCCGAAAGTAATACATTCATTTGAATCACTACATACATTTTTTAGAAAATGGGCAGTTCTATTGTACTTTGTACGTTTCATAAAAGAAGCTATTTTAGTTCTCGGAATTTGTTCTTTTTTTCTAAATCGTCTTGTAATATTACATTCTGAATCATATTTATACTTTGTAGATAAACGACAAAATTTCCGTGTTTTACCATTACAATACATACATCGTTCTTGTTTTGGACATTTTTCTTTAGTTAATTTTTTACATTCAGAATAACATCTTTTTGTCATATTTTATATCACTATATATTAGAGATATATTTTACAAATGAGTCTTTGTTGTTGTGGTCGAAATATCGCCTTTGACCTATCTGGAATGGTTATAGATCCTAATGATGAAGAAAGTGTTATTCCTGATATTTTCAAAACTGAAGTCATTAAAAAAATTATTTTACCATATTACAAAGATAATATTGAATATATAGTTAATACTAAATCTGGTTGGTCTAGAGTAAGCACCGGATTTATGACAGCATCTACATTATTGGTTGGAGCTGCTTCTATATTATCCTTTGCCAGTGGGGTATATCCACATAGAGATTTAAATTTTGTTGCTGGTTCTATTGGATTAGTTGCATTAGTATTTAAAGAATTTGCTTCATATGCTAATACTATTGATCATGTTAAAACTTTGTCAATTAATGATTTATTGAAAAATTTAAATATTGAACATGAAATGAGTGATATTTCTAAAAATAATGAACGTATTTTTAATAAAGATAAAATTGTAGCTAAAGATGATGTATCTGAAGCTGGTTCTCAACATACACGCAGAAGTAGTAGACCTAATATGAATAATATGCTTTTTGAAATGGCTGATAATACCAGCATAGATAATGACGAAGAAATTAATAAAATGAACTCTCAAAATTCCGTATAAACAAATATTATGTTGGATTTTCTAAAGCATCTAATCTAGCTAAAATATCTGTGTTTATTGTTTGTAATGTGGTTATATCTGTTTGTAATGTTGTTATTGTATTTTGTGCAGCTGTTAATTGAGTATTTAAAACTGCTATAGTATCTGGTATATTTTTACTGTATGACATTTCTGGAGGAGTTGATTCGGGATCATACATAATTACGTATTCGGGTAATGGAATATCTCCATTTGTTCCTGATTGTCTTATAGATACTACACCTAAACGTTCTTGATCTAAATATGTACCTCCATTTACAGCAATTACTTCTCCGGAAATAGTTTCAGTAATTTGTGCATTTGGACCACTCGTAGGAAGTTTAATAGAAAAAGAACCACCACCAATATTAGACATTCTAACAAAATTAGTTCCAGATACTAATACCATATCTTCTTCTGCTTGATAATGGGGAAGTTGAACATTTGACATTTATTTGGAATATATATATAATTATTATAAGAATTATATATCTAGAAAAACGACTAAGGATTTTCTAATGCAGATAATCGGGCTAATACATCTGCCATTTGAGCTTCTAAAGTTGCTGTCTTTACTTTCTCTGCTTGCAATTGGCGATCTACTTCTTGTAGAGCTGCAGTTGCTATTGTCCAAATAGCATTTTTGTTTAAAAAATTGAAATTGCTCGCTTTTTGACCAAGTAAAAAAATCTTTCCATCTACTAATTGTTCTTCATTAAATGGTGAATCTATAACAAGCGTTGTGTCATCAACTATATTCATAATATTTTTTACAATTTCTTCTTCATTATTATCTATGAATACTAAACTAAAACAATTACCACTCACATCCCTTTCCAAATCGTTTAATGAACCAGATTTACCAAAGACTGTACCACTACTATCTGTATAACAATGACTATCATTTAATAATTTTATTGTAGTATTGTTTGAAACATCACAAAAACAATAAATATTTGGAATATTCGACAACGGACCGGTGTTTTCATTTACTGCGTACGGTAAGATTTCTTTTACTTCTTGAGCAATAAAACCATACACTTTATTTGTTCCATTATCCATGTAATCCTTGTAATTATATGTACAAGGTTTTAGTAATCGTAATTTTTGTAAAGCATCGTCATCTATTATTTCGACAATATTTTGTTTTATTCTCCTATCGGATGTAAATGTTATCCAAGGACCTATAGTTAATTCCCTGATGGCAGCATATGCCCCACAAAATAATCCTAGTGTTTTGGAATAATGAGTAAAACTATCTCCTAAGCTGATGCTTGTGTCATAGTAGTATTTTCTGTTATGTCCACCGTCATTAGCAGTATCTGCAAGTGTGCCGGTGCTTCCACCTTGAATGTGAAATTTCGCTACAGGACTCGAAGTCCCAATACCTACATTTCCATCTCCTGTTATAGTCATTCTTGTACCTGGACTATTGGTCTGACCACCATTATTTACTTTAAAGTGCATTTTATTTCTATATCCATTACCTGATAATGCATAAAATTCATTTACTATTTCATGATATTTATTACTATAACTAGGACCCGAACTAAAACGTATTATTGCGTTTTCATTTGACTGTCCTTCTAATAATAATTGTGGACCATTTCCACGAACATGCAGTATATTATCAGGATTAGTTTCCCCTATACCTACATTACCGTTATTATGAAATGTCACACAATTAGTTTCAATAGATTGTCCAAAATTATCAAAATGCAAATATCCACCTCTATTTTCTATTCGCCAATCATTATAAATGTCACTATTGAACGTGTTTCTTATTAAATTTATTTGGCATTTTCTCACAGTTCCATCAGTTGCGTCTGAATGTAAATTCAAAATAGCAGGTGTTCCACGTATAGTTAAATCTCCGTTCATATCTAATATAGTTTCAGGACTCGTAGTTCCAATACCTACATTCTGTGTTCCATCTCCTAAAATTATTGTATTATCTGCTCCTGATGTGGATCCATTTCCAAGAGCTACAGAATTATCATATGTGCTCGTAGATGCATTATTACCAATTGCTACACTATTTGTTCCTGTAGCAGTAGAACCAGAACCAATAGCAATTGTAGAACCAAAAGAAGAACCACCACCTCCTTGACTGATTAAATTAGTTACTTGTGTATCTAATGTATTCAAACTGACATCATGTATATTCAAACTGAGATCTACAATATTCAAACTGAGATCTACAATATTAAAACTAGCATCAACAATTGTTTTTTGTAAATTAAAACTATTATCTAATATATTTAAACTGGCATCAATAATATTAGTGCTTGTATCCAACACATTAAAATTGGAATCATGTATATTTAAACTTGCATCTATAATATTTAAATGGTTTGGTATATCATTGCTATAACTAATTTCTTTTGGAGTTGAATTTGGATTATACATCATTACATTATTAGGAAGAGGTACATTTGTTCCATCACCAGATTCTCTCATAAATGTTGCACCTAATCTTCCTTCGTCAATATAAGTTCCATCGCTTGCTGAAATTAATCCACCTGCAAGACTTTCAACTACAGGTGTAGAATCACCAGCTGTAGGTAATTTAATTGATAATAATCCACCACCATTACTTGCCATACGAACATAATCACTTCCGGGTACTAAATACATATCTTGTATTGATGTTGCAGATGGATTCTGTAAAGACATTTATATATAATTCTTATAAGATTTATATATTGATAAAAAAGACTAAGGATTTTCTAAAGTGGACAATCGTGATAATATATCAGATAATTGAGATTCTAAACTTGATACTTTTGTTTCTAAAGTTGCTGTTTTTGCTTTTTCTGCTTCAATAATTTCTTGTTGCTCTTGCATACCTTTAATCAAATATGCAATTAATCCACAGTAATTCAAACTTGATGGTGTAGAACCCCACATACTATAATCTGGATCTACTTGAGGATCATGCGATGAGATGTTATTACTCAAATCATAAGCATCATCTGCAGGCATTACTAAATGTCTTAATTCAGGTGCATCATAATATAGTTCTTGAACTATTAATCCACTTTCTTTTACAAAATTTTCTGATAATTCTAGCATATTACTTGAACTGTCATTAACAAGATATTTATCATATAATTGTGGTTTTAATTTTAATAAACTTTCAATAGCGTTAGTAATATATACTTCATTTTTTTTAATGCGATCATCAGAACTCTGATAACTTCCGGTAATAGTTAAATTACCATCGCCATTTAAACTCATTGTATCACTTGGATTATTTTGACCACCATTATTTACCTTAAAACGCAGGTAATTTCTATATCCATTATTAGCTAATGCGTAGTGTTGAGCACGTATTTCATGAAATCTGTTTTGATAATATGGCCCTGCAGAAAGACGAACCATAGAATCTTCATTAGACTCTCCTTCTAAAATTAATTGTGGACCATTTCCACGAACGTGTAGTTTAGCATCAGGAGTAGTATCCCCAATACCTACATAGCCATTACTTAAAATACACATTCTTTCATTAGCATTAGCATTATTACCTGTGGAAGTATAAAATCTCAAATCAGATGCGTGATTAGCGCTATGATTATTTGTGGAAGTAATTTTTGCGCAATAAGCGTCATGGTTTGCCTCGTATGGTTTACCAAGACGCAATACAGCAGTTCTTACTCCACTAGCCGACTCTGGAGAAATAGTCACTCCGCTATCATTATTAACCTGTAGTGCAGATTTAGGACTCGAAGTCCCAATACCTACATTCTGTGTTCCATCTCCTAAAATTATTGCATTATCTGCTCCTGCTGTTGCTCCATTTCCAAGAGCCACCGAATTATCATATGTGATTGTAGATGCATTATTACCAATTGCTACACTATTTGTTCCGGTAGCATTTGAACCAGATCCAATAGCTATTGTAGAGCTATTCAAACTGGCGTCTATAATATTTAAATGGTTTGGTATATCATCGCTATAAGTAATTTCTTTTAAAGGATTTCCATTTGGATTATACATCATAACATAATTACTATTAGTTACAGTTGTTCCATCGCCGGATTCTCGCATATATAATGCTCCTAATCTTTGTGCATCAACATAAGTTCCACCATTTACAGCTAATTGTCCTCCACCTACAATACTTTCAACAACAGGTGTTGAATCAGAAGATGTAGGTAATTTAATTGATAATACTCCACCACCGATACTTGCCATACGAACATAATCACTTCCGGCAACTAATACCATATCGTCTTCTGCATAATGAGATGGTTCTTGAAAAGACATTTATTATATATAAAATCAAACATATAATAAATTATATTTTTTTATTCCATATTGTAAATTCGTTTTCTCCATTTTTTAAATAAAATGGACCGATGCAATTAAAATCATGTGCAACGTCTTCATTTTTTACAAATACACTTGAAGGAACTTTTAATGCATCTAAACAATCGGGATTCACTTTTATTTTTATTTTGATGAAATCATCAGTTTCTTCTAAGTTAGCTTCTAATCCATCAATTTCTACACTATCATTATCAGATTTATCTAGGTCATTAACATCTGCCCATGTTTTTTTCCAAATAGATAATGGCATAGATGTTTTATTTTTAGAATCGATTATTACTTGATATTTTGATCCTTTATCAACAGAATTATATACATTTTTATTCAAATATCGTGAAGCTTGTTTTAAAGGATCATTACAAGGAGGAGTTAACTGTAAATATTGTGGTGAATTCATAAATATATTTTGATATATTTCCACATTTAAAGAATCCCACTTATCTTTCGTTCTATCCCAAATTCGTGTATGAATATCACAATCACGCGAATAAATAAATAAATTGTCCTTCACTAAAACTCCTCCAGATGTCATAAATGAAATTCCATAATTATTATTATAAAATACATTTTTTTCTACTTCACCAGTTGTTAATTGACCAATTTCAAAATCAATACCACTCTTTTCATTATCCATAATTATATTTCTACGGTATACACAATTTTTACCTGCACCTTGATCTGACCAAATACCATGACAATAATTATTACGAATTAAATTATTTTCAATTACTGAATTGTCTGGACGATGTACTTTAAGGCCTGCACTTTCCCAACGTCGTTTTCCTGAAAAATGTAAATTATTATTTCTTTCTACAATATTACCTGTAAATTCAAAACGTTTACCCATGAATGATGCAGTTCCTGCAGCACCATTATCACTAATAATATTATTTCTGATTATATGATGGCTTGAATGAAGTACAGAAGTAATATTTTCAGTAGGACCATGTTCAGAATCTTGACTGGAATTTCCCTCATTACCCCAATCAATACCTATTCCATTTGCATAACGAATAATATTGTTTTCAATAGTCCAATTTCTACCACGACGAACTCCTACAGCACCGGCTTGTTGTTGTCCCGGATATTTCCAAAATTCATTAGGATAATTATTTCCACAATGTTCAAAAACAAAACCATCAATATTTATGTATCTTAATCCTCTAAAATTAGGAGCAAATAATCTTCTTTGATTGCAAATTTCAATTTCAGGAGTTTCTCCAGCATCTTCACCTAAATTAATATGTAATCTGTTTCTTACTTTGTTATAAAACCAAGATTCTTTTGTTGTTTTCATTTCATGTTCATAAGGTTTTTGAGTATACATTTTAGAATTTACAAACACTTGTCCTAAACAATATATCATATTTGGATCACATTCTTCTATTGGAATCTCACCACGAATTGCCTCTGGACGACCATTACGACCATAAGGAGTTACACATAAAGGTATCTTAAATGGATTTGCTCCATCTTTAACGAATCTATCTGTAAAATCACCTTCATTCAAAAGTCCTTTACATATACGAAAACCAAATTCATTAGTTTCTTCCGTAGGTTTCCATATTACAGAACCTCTAACTATTGCCTTATGCTTTTCTAAAGATTTAAATGTTATTGGCTCATAATTCTTACCACTCATTATTGGTAATATACGTTCACGATATATACCGGGATTTACTAATACTGTATCCCCTGGAAGAACCTTAAACGTAGATTTATTTATTGTTTTAAATGGTGATTCTTTAGAACCATTATTTTCATCATTACCAGTTTTATCACAAACATAATATATTGTCATGATCAATATATTATATTGCTTATAATAATTTCTATATCTTTTATCTAAATCTTTAATTCCATTACTCCGCGTAATATAGAACATATTGTACTAATATTGTTGAACATCCATCTGTACCTCCAAAAAAAACAAAGAGTTATACAATAAAAATTTTTTAATTTTTCATACTTTTTGTCTTCTAACAAGAAAGAAATATAAAAAATTGATTATAAAAATACATAATATACAATAGCATAAACAATGGAGATTCATAATACTTGTGGATTCGAGTATCTAAAACAAATTCCAGACAATTCAATTGACTTGGTATTGACGGACCCACCCTACATTATTTCACGCGAAACCGGTATGAACACCCTGTTCAACAGTGTCCAACAAAATAATGAGAACGGTGTTTCTCAAGTGAAAACCGAGGAAGAATGGGAAGCGCATAAAACCAAGAATGGAATTCTCAACGACGATAATAAGGAAAAGTATTTGAAGTATGGAACAATTTACGGAACAAAATATTGCGTGAAGACAGACTACGGTGAATGGGATTCGAAATTTACTCTGGAAGAACTGAATCGATTCATACAAATATACTATCAAAAGTTACGCAAAGGAGGAACGATGATTATGTTCTTTGATATATGGAAAATTTCGCATTTGAAAGATTTGTTAGAGGCAAACAAATTCAAACAAATAAGATTCATTGAATGGATCAAAACAAATCCGCAACCTTTGAATTCAAGCGTTAATTATTTGACCAACTGTAGAGAAATCGCACTTGTCGCCATAAAAGGTGCTAAACCTACATTTAATAGTAAATATGATAATGGATTATATATGCACCCGCTACAGGGTGGGAAAAATCGGTTTCATCCAACACAAAAAAGTCTACCGTTATTCATTGACCTCATAAAAAAACACAGTAATGAAGGAGATACTGTGTTGGATACATTCTTAGGGG
>Ga0257110_1000186_pt1 | contig 32742 bp, 39 predicted proteins | sample LP_taG_7_FD_190184 | JGI IMG/M metagenome (GOLD analysis project Ga0257110, IMG submission 190184) | Marine microbial communities from Northeast Subartic Pacific Ocean, Canada - LP_J_2015_P26_10m | ecosystem: Environmental > Aquatic > Marine > Oceanic | place: Canada: Northeast Subartic Pacific...
TAGCGCCTACTTGTTGACAGTTGATCTTGTAAAAGCTAAAAACAATGTAGGATTTGATTATTACACAGAAGGGGTAGACGTATTTGTATTAATAACCTTGCCCAGAGTTGCGTACACGGACGAGGGTAACTACAAAGAAGGAATGGCAAATAAAGTAAACTTAGCCAATTTAACTCATTATCTTAGAGAAGACGTTGTTATAGGTATGCCCGGAATGTCAGCGACTCCCTCATTACCAGAGGGTTTCAAAGTAGAAGATTATGACATTCAAGGTAGTGATGGTACAGCGTATCAAAAAGCCGTTGAAGGTTTAACTTTTTCAATCAATAGAAGAATTAATATGGCATCACCGGGACCAGTTTTTCCTATGGTAATAGCCCTCCCTTTGACGAGTAACCGTAGAACTTATGGTCCTTGGATGACATCCTCAACAGATAACGGTAGGCTTGAATACATTTCAGATGAATCGTTAACTCCTTGGGGTTATAATGGCTACAATGGAATGAATGAAGCTGGAAACCTTTTATCTTCAAGAACTGTTGCAAGCGATTTATCTAACGAGAGAGCATCATTTAACATGGTGGGCTGGCCTAGCGGCTTGACTGTCGCTGGTTTACTAGAAAATGGCCCAGCTATAACTAGTATTAATGTAGACTTTAGTGCGCAAGGAGTAAAGACTACTGTAACTATGGATTCGTACACTCCCTCTTTTGGCAAGATGCAAAAACAAAGATCAGATCAACTAAAAAAAGTCGCTAGCATGGGAAGAGAACTTGCAGACCAAAGAAACAAACTTATAAGAAAAAATATTATTAACTCTAAAAGTAATTTTAATTTTGCTGAAGGTCAAAAAAGATTAGAATCTTATATTGATACAGTGCAAAGAAATAGATCATACGGAAGAGATCATAGCACTCCTTTGGAGCGAGGAGAGACTAAGAATAATAATATTTCCACATATGATTTTCAGCCTACTAAAGCAATAATAAACAATACGTCGTATGATCCAGAAAAACCACCAGAAGGTGATTTTGTTGGAAGTGGACTGTTGATTAAAAATAGCTCTGTTCAAAGCTCACAAGACGCTTCAGAGATGAGCGCCATAATGGCTCAAAGTAGATTTCAATATCATAAAAATTATTTTAATAGTATATCTACTTCTAATGATGAAATGTTCCACCCCGCTTCGTTTACTTGGCACTATGTTTTGCCTAATATAAAACAACCTATTGATAGAATGATTTATTTAGACGACCTAGATAATGATGAAAACGTATCATATTATGACTAACAGGAGTTAACAATGCATAAAGGAAATGCTATAAGTTCATTGCCAGCTGGACACTATTTTTACATAGCGGGATTACAACGCTATGGATTGGCTGTTATGAGTAGAGAAGATTTTAAGGAAATAGTAAAAGAATCAAACTCAAACTTGCCCGAACCACTACATGATTATTCTGGTTCTGATATATTTAATTTTTTGACTACAGAGTATGGAGCAGTTTCTTTTCAACATAAGTTGTATGACGACTCTGGTGGCTACATTTTTAAAACTTACGCGCTTAATGATCTGATTGATTTGTTAGACTATGTTAATGATACGCCTTATAAAGAAAGGATAGAAACAGCTAATTTATCTAGCAAAGAAAAGAAAATTGCACAAATTCAAAATAGTCCTGAAGGATGTTTGATTGCTAATAGAAATTGGGACACCGGAAAAGACAAGTTTGATGATGATGGTTATTCTAAAAGTGTGAAGATTTATTTTCATAAAAAACACCAAGAATCAACTGATCGCGTTCCATCTTTCAAGTCAGACACCCTGTTTACGGCTCATCCCAGAAGGCGCAGTGGGGCTAAGTACGCTTTTAAACAATCTTTAAAAGAGGAAACTGGAGTATATGTTGGCAAGGTCAATCTAACAGAATCAGACTTCGCTTCTATGGTATCGGCTCCTTTAAAAATGATATACAATCATACAGAAGGAATGTGGGAATCCAGTTCTAGTTTTTTATGTATGCTTTTAGATGATGTAGATGCTGCTGAGATATTAGATCCAGCTGTAGCTCCTGATGGTCTGGACTATGATTCTGATTACTTTTATGGAGGTTCAGCATCAGCTTCTGTGTCAGACTTTAAAACCGGATCAGCTATGCCTATGACTGTGCAGGGTAATAATCCTCGATCTTTTGGTCCCAACCTAATAAAGTATGACAGTTCGACTAAAGTTGAAAAAGTTAGAGTTGTAAATAGGACTACTCAAATATTTTCTAAAGGTGAGATAGCTCTAGCCATGCAGATTGATGGAGAAAATTTGTTAATTAAAATTAGCGGAGAAGGCGTTATACAAGAACGACCTCCTGCTTTTAAAGGTCCGTGGTTGTTTTCTAAATTCTTAGCTAGTTCTGATGATTATTTTAGATTAACCAATGGAGATTTTGTACAGGCTGGCGATGAAATTATTAATTTTGTTTATGATAAGTTTTATAGGGATAATGAAACTAGACTACTCTCTATTGATTACTTTCAAGATAACGCTCTTAATCAAACTAAAAGCAATCTAGGTAGACCAGATACCACAACTGGAACTTTGACAGACAATGCTTATAGTGAAAGAATTAATGTTTCTGCTCCTACTGATGATTCGACATCAGTAATAATTGATGACTTAGATGTTCAACAGATTAATATGTTTTGGGGACCAGTGTTTAATGGGGGGTATGCTGGTAAAAAGTTTAAGGATGGAGATGGTGGAGAGGGTAAGGAGATAAGTGAATTTCAAATTCCAGCAGAAGTAGCCACTCTTGGACCATTTAAAAACAAAGCGGGAGACTATGATGGTTCTCCAATTGAAGACCATCAGGATTTAATTTTAAAAATAAACGGTGGTAATCCAGAAGAAATATCAAACTTGAGATCCTCAGATGATCGCTATATATACGCGAGCGGTTGGAATGCTAAACCAAACGATGCTAATACTATACAGTTTTCTCTTTGTCCAGCAGAACTTTATGCCCATCTTGACTCTACAACTAGAGTTATAGTTGATGGTAAATTATTTAGTAGTGCAGAAGAAGAATGTAGAAATTTCTATGACAGCGCAGATGATTTTCACGGTATGGGAGCTGGTACAAACTTGTTTGGAGGTGCAACGTTTGGTAGTTTTACTTCTAAAGAGATCGCTGATAAACACCTTTATGATAGTAGGCAAACATCTGTTGGTCCAAAGTATGACGCTTTCATACAAAAAGAACCTAGCCAATTTCATAGACCTCAAGGTTGCTACAAAATGTTTGGAGATGATAATAATAATAGTGCGTATCTTGGCGCGAACGCTGTAGGAACTACTTGTGCAAGACGTTTAGTTTTTAGAAGTGGAGCTTGGGTATTAAATGTAGACACAGAGCAAGTGTTTGGCACTCAAGGTGTTTTCTATGGAGGAGGTGGTGGTGGAAGTATTAGCATGACCATATTGCCGTTCGTAGGAAGCTGGGTCAATGATACTAGAGGAAAGACCATACAGGGAACCACTGTTGTTTGGGGGTCTTCTATGGATAGAATTGAAAGTTTTGGAACAGCCGCTCTGCATGTACAAGTGTACGATGGTTGGCCTAGAGAAGATACGTTATGGTTATCTCAATACGCACAACCTCTTCATTTCAACCCTGAATCGCATGGTTCCGAAGGCGAAGAAGTAGAGACAGAAGTTGATAGCTGGGATGCTGCGGAAGAAAAATTTGTAAAAATTATAGTAAAAACTAGAGCTTTGGAAACTAGAGTTGATTATACTGTCCCAACAAAAACAAGCTATGCAGTAGTTCAAAACGCTAGGAAGGTAATTTACACTCCGGGATTCGCTTTGCAAGGAGACGAGGTGCCATTAGGACAGGTAGAACCTACTATAGAATTAAAACCCAACCATTTATGGATTAGCAAATTTGATAGAAGAGGTCAATTTATAACTAAGTACGGATATAGTTATGATAGAAAAGTCATTGGAGTTGGTGGAACACTAGGTATTGTTGATGGTGGCGATAAGTTTGAAGTAGATCAAATGTGTCTATTAAATCAAGGAGTAGCTATTAAAGTTACAGCGGTAGATGAAGAGGGTGGAATTACGAATTTTATAATTGCTGACAGTGAAGACTTTGAGGAGGAATGCGCTACTGGCAATAGATCATCTGGAAATTGTCCTGTAATTATACCAAGTAGAACTGAAGATGAGGATGAAGTTAATCATTATAAATGTCGAGGAGAAGGCTTTGATCCAAAAACTTTTGGTCAATATGTAGATGGTGATATTGTTGATACGCCTCTAGAAATGTTGGTAACTAACCCCGCAGGTGGAGCATCAGCGACTGTATCGTTCTCTAGAGCCTACTGCTACAACAAGCCTATGTGGGACTATGGACCTAAAGACCAGAGCGGTATGGTAAGGGTTAGCAAGCCCAGCGAGTCTGGACAGAAACGTGTCGTAGGCACTAGATCAGCACAGGTAGCAATAGAAGATAATCAAAATAGCCCATACCCCGGAGAATACGAGATTTTTACATACTGTCATAATGACATAGGAATATGCTTACAAAAAGATCCAGATATTACAACTGGCATACAAATGCATAACTATATTAAAGCAACTTTTGGCTAGTTTTTCGTGTATATAATAGTGTTGACACCCACAAATGGAGAAAAATAATGGCAACAATCAAATTTTACGGTAACGTCACTGACGAAACCCAAGACCTTATAGATCACACCACTGGAAGTGGCATTGGCTTTTTTGGCTCTCAGTTTGGAGTTCCCGTAGCTTTAACTGATGTTCAGCAAACAACGTGGGTAACTACTGAAGATGGAGGAGATGCTGGCAATCAACTTAACAATAATGCATTATTTAGCAATCCAGCTCCAGCTGAAACTACTGTAGAGGGTAAGATTAAGATTAACGGAGCTGATCCAATTAACTTGAGTAGACTTCCTAATTATCTTACAACTCTTAATATTAGATTTGAACACGAAACACCTGTTATTGCATCTCAACCTAAGATTATTATTTTTGACAGATCAGCCATTACACAACATGCTGTAGACGTTAAAACATATGTTTATGAAGCTAGACATCCCCTTGCTGGTCAAGACAAAACAAATCTCGCCCACAGAGGAAAAGCTGAAAACCATTGGTCAACATTTGATCCGGGTGTTGGTGGAAATCCCACACCAATGTCGCTTTCAAATTCTCCCGGACCCAGCGGATTGAACACTACAGTTTCAGACACTGGCGCTGGAACAGACTATTTCAATTACTTATCAACTCTTCCCGGAGTTTCAGTAAATGATTACGATAAAGGTGGAGCTGGAGAATTTATGAGACATGATTGGTATATTGCTCTAAGCTCTTCACCTATCGAAATTGGTCAGAAGAGAGAGTATGGATTATACTTTACTGTAGATTACTTATAAAAACTATTAACGACTATGGGGGGTAAAGGTAACGCAAGCACTACCATACTCAGTAAAAGTAATTAGAGTTTAATAAAAAAAAGGGGAAAGGTTTTTACGCCTCTCCCCTTTTCCCTCATCAAGCTGGTACTACTCAGCTGTTTTAGTTTTTGGATTCCACTTGGTCCACCCGTTATCAGGAAGCCATGTGTCTCCATCTTTACGCTTTGGAAATAGTCCTCCACCCTTCTTCATAGAACCAAACGCAAGTTTAGCCCCACAATCCATACAGCGTAATTCAAAGTATTCATTTTCATCCACAGTTCTAACTACAAACCTAAGATTTTCAGACCCACATTTGCCACACTTGCTTTCTTCAAAAACCTCTTGAAATCTTGAGATTTGCATAAATAGTTCTCGATGTGTATCTGCATCAAACTCTGCTGCGATTCTACCATTTCCTGTCGTATACGTTAACTTCATGAGTTTCTCCATTCTTCGTTATAACCAACAATCTCTTCAGGGATTGTACTTTTATCTCGCTGATAGTTATTGAGAACATCAATGATCTCGCTAGCTACCTTCTTAGAAATCTTACGATTATTATCTACATTAAAAATATCCTTGAACAACTTTGATCCATTGACTTTTAGTTGTTTACATTTGATATCAATAAAATTATACTGAGCATCACTCATCCTTCCTGTGTCGTCATAGTCTCCAGCGCTGCTACTGTTCTGCTTAGAAAGATCACGAACGATTTTAGCAGTATCTTTCTTAGTCAGTTCTTCTGCCGCAACGCCCTTGATCTTGAGAACTTTACGTAATGCCCTAGCTTCTGCTCTAGTGCTGGCGATTGCTACAGCGAAGGCGCAGAACATGTCATCTGTATTACCTTCCCATGAATCTGCTACTTCTGCACATCTTAGCCCGCTAGCAAATTCTATAGTAAAAATAACAGTAGCTCTACCATGATGGTCGTCACGATCAGTAGGCTTTACCCACGTTGGACCACTGAAAGACATTGGCCCTAGAACTAGCTCAGAAACCCTTCTAAGCCCTGTTACAAGTGGATGTCCATTCATCATCTCATCTTCTTGAAAGAGCGTCATGGCGTATTCATGCCATTCTGGAGACAACATTGATGGCGCGTCTCCAAGTATTACGTCTTTAACAGAAGTGTCCGTATTAGATGGTGTTTGCAATTCTTCAACTCCTTCAAATAAGTTAGTTTCCATATCTTCAGATAACATTCTTCCTCCTTTATGCTTCAATTTCTATATAACGTTTTGATTGACTTGGGAACTTTTTGCTGATAGATGTAAGCTTATCAATAAGTTTGTTTTTCAACACTTCTTTAGTCCCCAACGATAGGGTGTCTGTAGTATGCCTTACTCTTATTATAGCAAAACCCTTGCTTAAAATCAACCCTGTTTTGTTAGAATCTGCTTTTATTTGTTTTTTTAGTTTGTCCTCCCCCCAAATTGGTAAGAAGTGAGAAGGTCCATCAACTTCAATAATACATTTAACATCTGGGAAATACATATCTATTTCTAAGTTCTCATTTGGTATTAAATTCTTCTTATGTATATGTACAGTAAATCCTTCTCTGGATATTTCTCCAGCAAGAAACCTTTCCAATTTAGATCCTTCCTTGCCAGCCTTGCGTATAGCTTGAATTGCTTTGGTTCTCATGATATCTTTTTCTTCTTCAGACATTTCACTCCATTTTCTACGAGCAAAGTCTACCCTCTTATCATATTCATCTTGTGAAATATTATCCCAATATTTTTTAAGAGAATGGCTAATTTTTAGCTTCTCTTCCTTACTTCTCTTTCTCCCCTTTGTTGGTATAATAGATACTCCTTTTTGAATTGCATTTTTTTGCGCCGTACTTTTATCGTTTAGCTCAATATTTTGTTTAATTAATACCCTTCTTATTTTATTAGGATAAGTATTTAATTCTTTAGCTATTTCATACGTACTCATTTTTTTGTTTACGTACATATCTACAATGTTAGTATTAGTGTTTTTCATGATTAACCTTCCAAGAAAGTTTCTATAAATTTTTGTATGTCTGATGGCGTCACTCCTGATAGTCTTTTAATATCCTCAGAGTGTTTTTCATTACCAGCTAATATAACTATATCCTTATTTCTTAATAGAGCCATTAATAATGGAATATTAAACTGCTGTCCTAAGTATACAAACGCTGGCTTGATGTCTTGATTCTTCTTAACAATAGTCTCTATGTCTTCTACAACAAATGACAGTACTAAACCAGAGAACAAAGACATTTCTGGGAATCCAAAGCTAGCACATTGATTTGTGAATTTAACATATCCTTTAGTAAATATACATACGTCATTAACGTTCCTAGCTCTAACTTCGTTGATAACAGCATGTATCGCAGAATATATATCTTTATTTGGTAGATCGCAAATCCCTATGTTCTTCTTCATAATAGCTCCTAAATAAATATGTTTTGTTTTTTCATACACAAAGATACATAATAATAGAATCTCTCAAGCGCATGAGGCATGTCTCCATCTTCTCTGTATGCTTCTGGAAAAAAGTTAGGATGTACGACAGACTGAGATACCTCCAAGACATCCTTACTAATTATAAACATATTACCAGCAGTAAATTTAAAGTTTAGTCTGTCTTTATCAATGTAACCGTGTACGTCGTACAATATATACTGTAGTTCTCTAAGCCATATTAATGTTTGCCTTGCTAATACTACTCCCTTTTTTTCAGACATTGCAGTCTCTTTGTCAATTGCTATAAGTTTTTCTTCACTTAAAAGAGGCTCAAGTCTTTTTGGATTTGCTGAAGATATCATACCAACATCTTCTTTTAAGTAAGTATTAACAGTATCTGCATTGTCTACTAGAGGGTCTAGGTTTTGATCTACCCAATCTCTTTTGCTTGGGTTTTTATCATGAGCGTACAGTACAAATTCTTTATCTTCCTCATTATTAGTTTGGATTGATTTAAAAAATCCAACTTGATCATTTCCACAATTTTCTACATATACTGCTCTTACATCTGAAAATTTATCTTGACAATAGTTTAACAGTCTGTCGTTTGCTTTTCCATCTGTATTGAATGATACGTTAATTCTTTTCCCCTTCCACCCCTTGTGTATCTTGTCTATTAAGTATATAGATTCTTCTTCATACCATAGATGTAGATGAACTTGTATTTTATTTTTATTTAATTCTTTTGTAGTCGTAGTCATATTATATTTGCTGGGGAAGTTGTGATAGTATTGAAATTGTTCTATTAGCAGAGGTATGCTTGGCAGCTACCGCTTGTTTGATTTCTTGAAAATCTTCTTGCTTGTTATCTTCATTAAAGTCTAAGTTAATATCTAATTTTAATATTTTGTCTAGACTCTGTTTGATTTTATCAGGATTTTCAGAAATAAAATATGTTTTTTCAGCTCTGTATAAAGATTCATAAAACATTTGATTTAAACCATTATCTATATTGCAAAAAATAACTTGTTCATAATTATGAATTATATGTTTACACAACCCTACTATGTCAAAATTTATATCATTGATAATATTAGAGCTTCTACAAACAACGTGGTATGTTTTTCCCTTGTTTTGTATTTTATCTAATTGTTCTTTGCTGTCTACAAATATCAAGCTTTCTATTTTCGTATGCCAATCTAGTCTGGTATCTTGATTCTTAGTTATATTTACATCTGCGCAATCTCTTATATTAAATGATTTATTTAGTATTGAGCTTGGGATGTGCTTGTTATTCATGTTTCCAAAGAACCTAAATTCAACATTGTTTTCTTTTAATTTAGAATACACGGTTTGGATGTGAGCAATCTTACAGTTATCTGTATTGATTAGTAGTTTTATACCCCTATTCTTTTGGTGTTCTTTCATGAATAGAAATAAATCTTTAGATATAGTATTGCAGGAAGTTATATAAACACTGGGATCAAACGAATTCATAATTTCATAAACTGCATATTCAAAAGTATTCATGTATATTTCATGTTGTTCGTTACTATCTATATGTTGATACAAGTACAAAGATTGTGTACTATCATGGTCGCTGTAGTTATCAATTACGAATTTCATATTGACTCCTGATCTTATTATATGTCCTTATATTCTTAATCTTAGCGATGCTTTTTTTATTAATTTTCCCAGACACGTTGTGAATTCTAACTATTTCATTCATAGCTTCAAAGAAAAACTTTTTTCTAAAGTTTTTAGATTTTAAAATATTATGCAGATCGTATATAATATCTTTACCATTAACAAAAACAATTTCACACCAAGGCTTGCTGGCTCCGTAGCAGAAAAACTTAATCTTCTTATCGCTTGTGTTCACTCTTATCTCAAGGCTCTCTTCTTCTTTATCATTTAGCATGGCGAATGAATTAGAAAAATCACAACCGTCAAATATCTTGCTTTCAAAAAATAAGTTACCATCCATAAAGCAGAGGTTGTCATTTGTTGTATTGTTTAAGCATAGTCTTGCTGTTTCACATGAGTTTGTAGTTTCGTAATTTTTATTTTCTATAATTCTTACTGGTTTATTGCTATAATTTTTGATGATATGATCATGAAGTATATCAGAACAATGGCCCAAGGAAACAATAATCTCATAGTTGTTAAATTTTCTATCTATAGCTGTAATTTGTTTGTCTATTAAATACTGTCTCCCTATCTTAGCAAAACATGCAGGTTCACTCTTTTTAAACCTTTGTATGCTCTGCCCATGAAGCAATACGAATGTAATGAACTCATCATACTTTTTAGTAGCTTTTTTAGTTCTAATAGTCTTTGTTTTTTTTATACTAGCTTTTCTTTTTCTCATGCTTTAATTCCGTTAATGAGTAACAAATTATTTTTTCTCTCAGCTTGAACTATGTTTATGCTACCCTTTGTTAATATTTCCTTTACTTCGTATACATTCAAAACAGATTTATACGCTTTTAATATTTCACTAACTGACTCTGAGTTCATAGACCCATTAGTGAAAGACACGGAGATAGATTCAAAATCTATTAATGCTAAAGAAATTTTTCCACCCTTTGCTATTCTAATTATACTATCCTGTAGAGCTTTTACGCTTTCTTCGTAAGAAAGACATCCAAGGCATTCATTAATAATTAATAACTCACATGAAGATTGAGGAACTTCTTCAAAAAACTTCGCATCATAATTAGCAATGTCTAAGTTGACACATCCTTCTATAAAATCTTTTTTGCTATCTGTAATGTTTACTTTCATTTTGCGCATTCCTGTTCTACTGTTGTCAATGTTTCAACAAGTTGATTAGAGTCGTAGTAATTTGCTATAATATGTTGTTTGTTTTTAATATTCCAGCTATGACATATATCATTAGATGTAAAAACATTTACATTGCTTCTCGATCTTTTGACCATATTAACTAATCTTACTGAACCATATGCACTTGCTGGTTTGTCAATAAATAATAAGAACGGTATTTTTAATACATCGGATGCATTCTCCAGCGTTGCAATCATACTTGGATCATTTGAAAAACCCACCACAACGTTGTATAGTATGTGTGGAAGTACTTTGCCGTCTGGGAATAATAGTATGTTTCCTGTATCCTTATAAGATTTTTTATTATTCTCTTGGTCTACATTAGCTACAAAGAATGTCATGTCTACATTCTCTACCGTTCTAACAAGCGATTCATTTATATGAGACATAAGTACGTTAAGCTTGATGTCTGATACTAATTCTTGAAAAATTTTACTCATATAGTAATTCCTTCATTATTTTTCCTACTTCTTTCAAGCCAAAGTTCTTGCCAAAATTATGACAATTGCTAATATCTGTAGAGTTTTTATTATCATAATAGTATTTCATAGCGTTACACAAATGTTCTTCGCTAGGATCAAACCATAGTTCTGCGCCTGTAAATATATGTGGGAATGCTCCGTTTTGTTCATTGCATATTCCATATTGACCATCAATAAGCGTCCCAGTGTTTTTGTTATTTTTATCTATAAACTCTTTAGGTCCACCTTCATTGCTGCATATAGGAGTGCTGCCAAAACACATTGCGTCAAAAGCTGGTAAAGACCAAGCCTCTCCATGACTTGCTCCTATAAAGCAATTACAATGCTGATGTAATGAATAGATAAAGTCTTCGTCAGTGTTTGCTGTTATAAATTTTACAGCGGCATATTGTAATCCATTGTTATAAATTCTCATTTCTTTCTGTATATCTGAACACAGCTTGCGGCAATAAGAGTCTAGAGATTGAGTAGACATAGAGAATTTTTTTACTTTAATAAACAACATAGTGTCATCAGAAGCGTTAAAAGTTCTGTAGTAACATCTTATAATAGACTTTAGATTTTTCCTATCATTAATATCTCCAATGAAGTAAAACTTAAAATCATTACTATTTGTTCCAAAGTTTACCTCTTTGTATTCTTTTGTGTATTTTTCAGTTGCTACAGCTTGAGGTACATTTTTAACTTTAGAATTTAACAATTTGCTGGTATGTTCTTTGAGTTCATTATTTGTTACCCAGACTTCATCTGCTAAATCTAGATTTAAATGCCACATATTTTTTTGATTAAATATAGACTCTGCATAATAATATGCTATATTTTTTTTAACACTTGTTGTTCCAATAAAATGATGTGGTAATACATTCTGTATACAGTGTGTCACACTTTGTAGATCTTTCTGTTCTAGTTTTTTTATCTCCTCCGGTATCTCAGACTTTTTATTAGTTAGTTTTATATTTCTACATACTACATCTACCCCAGCAGCATCTAATGCTAGTATGTTATTGATTGCTGCGTTTGACCATCCACTATCTTCTTTATAGTGCGCTGTATAAAGTACTTTCATTGTAGATTAAACGCATCCTTCCTTTGTTGTTCGTAATGATTTTCTTTCATTCTCATCATATGGCAATTTCTATAAGCCGTTTCAAAGTTAAATGTACTTTTTCTTAGATTGCCATCTTGAATTGCAGAGCTGTCATTCTGATACATCCCAGCCGTCGCAGATGTTGTAAATCCATACATTATATCTCTAATCATACGTTGATGCATGTGAGATCCAATTAATTCTGGCTTACATAAAACGTGGGCAAATAAATAATCTACACCTTGTTCAATAGTATCAAACTGTTTTTCTGAAGGCATCGGTTTAGGGGATATTATTCTAGGTGGAGATAGCCAAGTCTCTTCATCTGGAACAATATCAAAAGAATCAAAACATCTTTCCCAAACGGCTCCACTTTTTTCCCACTGAAAATGTTTTAAGAAATTTTGCTTTATAGTAAAACCTATCTTTTTTCTCATTGTTTCAGGAAGCTTGAAAAACTCGATTATTTCTTTTGCTGCGTAGTCATTATCTGGAACGGCTCTCATGCAACCTGTTTCCATCTCTTTGTAAAGCGCTTTAGGTGGTAGAGCTATTCCTTCTAATTTACTAATAACACTTTCCATAGCTGAATAATTAACTGATGCTACAGGTATACTGCTAGCAGCGGCTTCTACTTGAGGTAAGCCAAATCCTTCTGAGTTAGCATATTGCACATACAAGTCAAAACATTGCATGATTGTAGATAGGTCTTCATAAGAAAGACCATTCTGAACACTAACCATAATACCATCTAAGTCTTGAGTGTATGGCGATATAGCTCTGGGTCCACAAAAGAAAGAAGCAAAAGGCTTATTAGTTTTAGTGCATAGATAAGTGAATAAAACATGAGAACCTAAACTATGTTCTTGCAATAACTCTGGAATATCCCAACCCATGTCTGGAAAGCTAGTGTGGCAGTAGAGGTAATAATTATAAGGATCTTCAACAGAATCTAATATTTTCCTGAATGTTGCAAATAGATCTGGGTATAATTTTCTACGTTGATTTCTCATTACCGTGCCTATAATTTTTGAGTCTTTTGGTATATTCATAGACGTTCTACACTCATCTTTATCCTTCATAATAGTATATGCCTCATGGGCAGATGGTGGAGCAGACCCAATATAATTAATGTTATAATTGCTTTGCTTCTTTAGTACTTCTCCAGACCAATCTGAATAACTCAAGCAAGCATCGGCTGACTTAAACGTTTCCATCCAGCTAGTTGCTTGAGGTGCAGCATCAACGGTTGGCATAATGCACCACTTAAAAAATGGTCTATACGTAGAACGTTCTACAAATTCTATCATCCAGAAATCTCTGATATCGCATACGATGTCAGGTTGGAATCTCAGGCAAGTTTCAGGAAATTTGTATTCTCCAAACTGATTAGAATGGCTCTCAGAAAACACACGGCGTTCTTCCTCGCTAGCGTTTCTTGATAGAGAAGCTGCAAAATATTCCCACTTGATATCTAGAGACCGAGGATCGTCTGGACTTCCATAAGATGAAAGTTCAGCTATTTCATACTTTCCCGTATCGTATAAGTAGTTTAATATTTCTCTAGTGTATGTAGCATAACCAGTGTTAAGAAATGTAGCCTCTGTGCAAAACAATATACGTTTTTTTCTCATGTAGACCAATCCTCAAAATCGTTGTCTTGACAAATATCAAATTCATTTACTCTGAATATAAGCGTTTCATCATCTTTAGATATGTGTTTAGCTGAAGCTTGTATGGTAATCTTAGTACCTTTTTTTGCAAATTTTTCAATCGTTTCTGCCCCAGTGTGCCAAGCTTCGCAATGTATGTATGTGGGAATTCTACTTTTCTCTCCAGTGCTTTTGGTCCTTCTGTAAGTATATACCACTATCGCAAATTCTGCAAGCAGAACATTGCCAACGTAAGAAGTGTGTGGGATTTCTACTAGATATCCGGTGAAACAACAGTTGTTCATTCTATCTCCTATCTTTATATATTAGCTTGGACAATCTTAAAAAACAATCATAATTCGTGAATTTTTTCAACTATAAAAGAAGCATCGTTCTTCTGTACGTTGCCACAAAATAGAAGATTATTACCTTCGTATAATATATACTTATATTTATTCTTTACAGTTGGGAATATTATAACACTATCTAGAATACATGAGTCGTCTTCTATAGTTAAGAAGGACATCGTCTGGCCTTTAGAATCTCCTTTACTTATTTTGTAGTCATATAACCTTTGTATATTTGCTACAACGCAGAGATTCTTTCCCTTCTTACCATTCACAATATCTTTACATGTAGTATTAGCAGCTGAAGTGTCTGCTGTATCTATTTTATTTGAAGTTATAGGACATCCAAGCAGTCTTGTTTCTTGCTCAATAATCCATGTTATATCATCTTCTAGACTGTAAGGTGGATCGTTAAGAAGTTGTATCTCATTTTCTACAATTTGCTTCCTTTCTTGCTTACTGGTTCCTCCACCTTCCTTTTTAGTAGGAGCCAAAGACTTCAGGCAGTCTGTGAAGTTGTCCCACTTATTATCCTTATAGTTTTTTTGAATCCATGTTTGTTCAGCCTTAGTTAGAGTTCGATATATCTCATAATCATATAGCGCTTTATTCCTGCTAATCTTTCCATTAAAATCTCTAAAGAATCCTATAGATGACAATCCTTTAAATGCAGTAGAGTTGATCTTTGGTGATAAAAATAATAATATTTCTAACCAGTTAAATTTATATATTTTTTTATTTAGTTCATCCTCTGCTTCTTGTATTCCAGTTACAACCTTGTCTCCCGTTTTACCCGTTAGTGATTTAATATCCTTAATTCCAAAATATATTTTCTTCTTTTTGGCGTTGAACTTTTCCTGATAATTAGCAACACTAGGAGTTCTAGCCTGAATGTCAAAGAGTTTTGCTTCAGAAATTAGTTCATATATCTCCTGATGTGGATCTTGTTTTTCATTTGCGTAATAAAGATATGCAAGAAAAAACTCTTCTGGACTATGAGCCTTTTCATAAGCGCTCCAGTAAGAACACACAGCGTATGATATGCTATGTGATTTGTTAAATGCATACCTTGCTGATGCTTGAATCCAGCCGAATATTTGTTCTGCCTCTTCCTTGTTTACAATCTTAGCCTTCTTAGCTCCAGCAATAAACTTCTTTTTTACCTTAGCCATTAGATCTGCTTTCTTTTTACCAATAGCTTTTCGTAATTCATCTGCTTCTTCAAGGTTGAAGCCAGCTATTTTTTGCGCGATACGCATAGACTGCTCTTGATAAACTAGAACTCCATACGTAGGCAGCAACACCTCTTCTAGCGATTCATGCAAGAATGTTACTTCTTCACGACCATGCTTACGATCAATAAAGTGTTGAGTCATAGACTTCCCGTCCACGAAAGCTTTTAAACATCCGGGACGAATGATAGCAATTAATGCTGATAACTCTTCAATATTGTTTGGCGCAAGCTTCTTTGACCAAGACTTTCCAAGATTACTTTCTAGCTGAAAGACACCCTTGGTTTTACCTTCTGCAAATAGTTGCCAAGTTTCTTTATCGTCATATTCATTTGACATACAAATTTCCGTTTGCAAACGCCTTGTCTAGTTCAATGTTTTGGTAGACAGCCCTGTGTGTCTTCAATAGCTTTATAAAGATATTAGCTGTATCTTTAACATCTTGCAAAGCATCGTGTGCATTTTCTGAACTAAGACCCATGCGTTCACGCAGCGTGTCCATGCTAATTGATCTAATGCTAGGATCACCCTCTGTCCACATAAACATATTGTCCATTAAGTCTACTTTGTGTACCTTGCTAAATATTGTATTCTGACTCCTTTTTTCGTCGTAACGCACCTTGAGATCTTTACATATTCTATTAAGCATAATCATATCATAGCCAATAATATTATATCCAACTGGTATGGGGGCAAAGAATGGTTCACCCTTCCAGTTATATTGATCTACAAACTTGATGAACTTATTCCACACGGGCTTTAAAGCGGGAGCTTTAGCTAAACCTTCTCTAGTTTTGCCAGTAACTTTTAATGCACCCTCTTCTATTGGATCGTATCCTGCTGCAATAGCTTTTTCATCGTCGATGATGGGCTTGATCTCGCTGTTAAATTCACCCTTCACCTTTAGATTTCTACCATCAATTGCAAGCGCTGCGATTTGAGTAGGCATACACATGTGAGGATTCCTACCTGTGGATTCAAAATCAAATACGATGTAGTCTCTATTTGCCATAATTAGTCCTTCTTTTCTAGTTTCTCTAGTTTATCAATGCTTAAGTTATAGCAGTCTGCTTTAACCTTAAAATTATTACTTGGATCAATGTCGCCCTTCTTTAGTTTTCTAGCCTGTTTAAAATACTCAGCCTTGTCCTTTTGTCCTAACACCCATGCTTTTACAGGTCTATCACCTTCAAATTGTACTCTTACAAAAAGGTAAATATCACATCTTTGTTTTGTATTGAATGCAGCTACTGAGCAGTCGTAGTGTGGCTTAGGAGGACTTGTACATCGCTTGGTTTTTACATCATATGTTTTGCCACCGCTCACAATGTCAAAGTCATAAGTGTTAGCTTTAACTCCACCAAGATACTTCAAAGCTATCAACTCTCCTATAAAACCAGCAACGTTACCTTCGCCTTTGGTTATAGAATTTTTAAGCTTGCCCAAATCTTTAGCCATTACTCTTGCTTTAACTCTCATATAACCTGTAACTTCAACCTCTATCATTAGTCAATTCCTTAATTTTCATTAGCTTGTCTAATAGATTAATTCCTAAGACATCAAATTTTACATGACCCAGCGCTTCTAGATCAGACATTTCTAATCCTGCTATTTTTTCTGCACTGCCTCTCTGTTTTACCATTGGACAAACTTTGTGCAGTGGCTCCTTCGATATAACCACTCCCGCTGCGTGTTTGCCCTGTGTCTTGAAGGTTCCTTCAATGTCTATAGCCTGCTGGAAATATTGTGCATAATCTCCTTCTAACTTCCCATCTTCTGTAACGTGACAAAAATCTCTCAATTCATCAGGACGATTTATCAGAGACCATTTAATGATAGATCTATCTTCTTCGTCCATCTCTGCAAGTTGGTCAGAAATTTCTGCTTCATTTGGTACACTCTTTGTTATAGCATTCATTTCTCCAAAAGAACAAGCTTCATTTATACGTAGCACTTCCTTAATGGCGCTACGGCCTTGAAGTCTGCCGAATGTAATCATTTGACTTACATGTTCTTTGCCATACTTGATTTTTAAATAGTCAATAACATTGTCTCTTTTTTTACCGGGAACGTCCATGTCAATATCTGGGAGAGAAACATGACCGCCCGTATTACGACCAGCATTATAAAATCTTTCAAACAAAAGATCGTGTTCTACCGGATCTATCTTAGTAATACCTATTAGATATGATATTAAACAGCCAGCAGCAGATCCTCGTCCCGGTCCAGCTAACCAACCTTTATCTTTTTCGACATGTCTAATAATGTCTTGAACGATTAAAAAGTATCCAAAAAGATCTGCGTCTTTTATGACTTGAAGCTCTTTATTAAATCTATCTAAATATCTATTCTTATATTCTTCTTCTTTAACTTTTCCAGTATCAATAAGTAACCTTCTCCAACCTTCTCTAGCTAATGCTTTCAGGTGTTGTTCTTCTGAAGCGCCATTTGGACATTTAAATTTAGGCAACATGGGTGGACTAAGTATGTCATATTCTTCACATTCTTCATATATATATTTTAATTCTTTGGTCTCCACGCTTGCCTGTATGCACTTGTCATTGTTTGTAAAAAAATCAACATTTTTCTTAGACAGTTCGTGATTGCGAAGTTTTTTTTGTATTTTTGGTAGAGTAGTCTTAAGTTCTGAACACATAAGAATCCTATGCAGATCAGCGTGTTCTGGCTTTGCGTAATAAGAAGCTGATAACGACTTACTTAATAATATAAGATTATCCTTAGACATAATTTCTTTAGCTATGTTTTTAGACAGGTCTCCATTTTCATCAAGAGACGAAACCATCTGAATGAGATCATTCCATCCCTGTCTATTCTTAGCGTACACGGTGGAGCTGTCAAAAGTACAACCAAGTATTGGTTTTATGCCAACGCCTTTACAAGCTTGATAGAAAGACACACAGCCAGAAATTGTTTTATAATCTGAAATTCCACACGCTGGATAATCATTATCGGCACAAATCTTGGCAAGCTCTGTGGGCTTTGAGAAACCTTTTAACAAACTATAATGTGTAAAATTATGCAACGGAAACCAGTTCAATATTTTCTCCTTAGATTATTTCAAAGTATAGCAACGATACGGAATAAGTGTAGTATTTATAGTACGACAATACCGGCTAAACGCAGCTACTAATCAATCAACTTTATTGGGATTGGGAGGCAAGGGTCTTTTAACAGGTTCTTTAGGTCTTGGAGAGTCAGTCAATGGATAGCTTTTTACTTTCTTTGTCATCTGAGATTCCTTTTATAAGCTTGTATAATTTTTCAACAACAATCCTTGAAACTTTGTTATCACTAGCGTAGTGAACGCCCTGTAATATTCTAGCATATCCACAGTAATTAGACAACTCAAAAAACTTATCTTTAAACTCTGGATATTTATCTGAAAGAACATGAGCAACTAACTCGGAATACATCATATGACCACTAGGATATGATGGAGTGTGATGAGTTTCAGTATACAAAACATCTATGTCTAAATTAAAATAAGGAGCTAATTGTTCTGGTCTAGCTCTATTATAGTAAAACTTTAGAGCGTACATATACTGCTCTATAATATTATAATAATCATTAAACAAAGCCTGTGGAAAAACTAAGCCGTTTTTCTTTAGTAATCCTAAGTAAAGCTCAAGCGGGTCTCTGTCAACAGACCTTATTAAATCAATTTCTTTATTAGTTCTGATCTTTGTAAGTCTGGATATTTCACTTAGCTCTTTTCCTGTAGTTAGACTACTGTTTTTAGCTGGTGCAGGTATGATTGTTTTTAGATCTATATCTAATATTGATATAGTATCATCATATCTTACTCTTTTTTCTAAGTAAGTTACCTCGTCTATAGGCTTTTTGGAATCTATAATTGCTGCTACTTTATTTATTAAGCTCATATTCTCTCTCAGTAAATACTTTGTCTAATCTTTGAACTAACCTAGTACCCGCTCTACGTCTAAAGCATGGTAAAAAACCATGTATACATAGATATACACCAGCTCTTATACATATTAACCCATGATATACAGCAAATCTAAAATGTTGCCAATAAGTCATGTTGTTTTCATCTAAATGATTATTCCATTTTTTCTTGAGTTCCATATTACCACGCCTTGCAAGACCAATAGCGAGCCTTCCATTTTGGACCGGGATTCGCACAGTTATGTCTAGCTCTAAAAGACTTTCTTCTTGCTGGATTATCCTTCTTGATAGACATGTTAGGATCGCCAAAGTTTACTTTAACAACATTGCCAGATCCATTTTTGACATAAACGCTTCTTTTCTTAGGCCCATCTGGAGTTAAGAATGGCTTTCCAAGCTTAACTTTTCTGCCCTGATATTCTGCTGCCATACCCTTACATCCACACCCATCTGATTCTTTATTTTTTTTCTTACGTAATATTTCAAAGTCTTCTTTACTTACTTTGCCATCGTTGTTTACATCAAGAGATTTTTTTTGTTTATCAGAAGGTTCTGATTGTGCCTTTTTCCAAGCGTCTGGATCTGGCCTATCTTTATCGCCTTTCTTGGCGGGTTTATAGTTTTTGCCTTCTCGTTCTTTCTTCTTACGGATATTTTCCCACAGTGAAGCAGCGTCATATTCTCCTTCATCTTCTCCACAATCTTCATATTCAGCTTCTGTAGGTATATAAAAATTTTCTTCTGTTAGTTCTTCTGTAGAACCATAAGTTTGAAAATTATACTCTTCATCAGCTTCTTCTATAAAAGACATAATCAGCTCCTTATAAAGTTTGTTTAATGGCAGCATTAAGTAAGTAATCAATGCTGCCGGGAGGAATCTTTTCTTTAAAATGTTCGTAAGCGCCCGTTATCATTTCGTGTTCTGGATCTTGCGTTAGTTCTAGCCATCCTATAAAATAATTCCATATTCTGTCTTCTAGAATCAGCGGGTATGGTACACCTTGAGGTCTAGAAAATCTATGCATCCACTTGAGTTGAGGTAAGCAAATTGCTTTCCCCCCAAACTGTCTGAACTTTTCATGTATATATCCTTCTTCTCCACCAAATCCTTTGAATTTTTTATTAAAGCCAACCCAATTTTTCGTTTCGCACGAGAATAGTCCACAACCCTGCATGGGTATTTCAAATGGATCTCCCTTTCGTAACGCTTCATGGTTTGTATCCCAAGTACCCCACATTCCAGAAGACCATCCCGGTTTGAAATGTGTTGAAGGATTTTTAGTGTCTAAGCCATCATATACTAATGGTCCAGTTATTATATCCTTACAGTCTGGATTCTTGGAATAATATTCTAATAGTGACGATATAGCTCCGTTAAATATTAATACATGACAATCCATAGAGATGGTATATTTACTCTTAGATTGTCTAAAAATTTCATTTCTGACTGTTGTGCTTTTTTTCAGAGTGTACGGTATGTATATTCCATTTTTAATCCACTTCATAAACTTTTCATTAGCTTTACCATGAGGCGAATCTGGATTATTATCTACTAAAATTATCTCTGTTTGATCAGTATTAAATATTTCATGGTACATGCGTAATGCTTGTATGCTAAAAAATACTCCATCATGATCGTCATATGTTGCCATACCTAGCGTTATTATTTTTTTCATATTATCCGGGAGCCTCGTAAAATCCTATGTCAAATCCTTCTCTAGTACAGTCTTTTATGGTTTTATCCATACCATTCTCTTTGAGATGCTTCTCTATATACATACACATATTTTGGTCTGTTCCGGGCCAATTGTTTTTGTAATAATGGCAGAGTTTTGTACATTTAAAGCTACTTCTGGTGCTAGAAATGGGTGTTGGGAACACATTTTGCTGGATTTTTTGAAAACGAACCTTGAGCATTTCTAAGAATTTGTCATGATCTGACCTGTCAAAACACATGGAAAATGGACCACCATCCTTGATGAAGAAAATGGTCATTATTGCCTGCTTATAGTCAGGAAACAGCTTTGATATTGCATAATTATATAGCAATAATTGTGGATCAGATAAAAGTTTCTCATATGTCTTCTCTTCGCCTGTTGCCCAATCAATCCTTCTGCCCGTCTTCCAATCAATCACTTCTATTGTGTCATCGTCTGTCTGGGTAACAAGATCTATCGTACCTTTAATGGCTAATTGACCTTCAACTTCTTTACCGTCTGGCATTGTGTATTTAAATTTAGCCCAATCTTCCTCGATGGGTATGTCAAAGTGTGGCTCTGGAGCTACTATATTCCTTTTTCTTGGGTCAAACTGACCATCATTCCATTGCAATGCTTGCCAAGTCCATTTTCTACAATCTTCTCTCTCTTTCTTATACCATTCGTGATGGCTTTCTTGCGCTGTGTAGCTGTCAAAGCTTTGGTCTAGAAGATCATTTACTATATCATAGGTGTCTAAGTGTGACTTGTTGATAGAAATATCTCCCAGCATGTCGTCTTTGATTACCAACTTTCTTTTTTTGCCAGCACCTTGTTTTGCGAGCTGAAGACTAGCTAAGACTTCTAATACTTTATGCACTATAGTTCCTTGTACTGCTTTTTTACCACTCAAAGTTTGATATCCAAGAACGTAGGTTATAAAATACTGCATTTGACAGTATGCATAATTATTATAACTAGACGATCTTATATAAGTAACTAACATGTTTAGCTCCACATCCATTTAAAGGTTTCTATTTTTTGTACAAGTTCTAATATTTTCAAGTTTTTATTATCAATGATTTCATCAAAATTATTCCAATCATAATTGTCTTCATCTAAAGCTGACTCGCATGAATGATCTGAGTGAAAAGGATCTCTAGTCAATCTAAGTACTACGCCTCCCGCTTTCTTTATAGACTCTACCTCGTTTGGGAATCTTACGTCTGGAATAATAGCGACTGAAGACCCTTCTGCTTTAATAGTTTTAATTGTATAATCTACCCACACGGTATCTTTAATTTTCCTCATAACGTCAGTTCCTAGATATTGCAAAAATTCTCTAGAAGTCATCTTGTGCTTCCACCCGTTCTGGCTATATGGAGTCGAAGTATTTTTGTCCGTGTCTGATCCGTAGACTTGATCTGGCGTAAGGTCGAACAGATCTATGCTCATTTTCTTTAGATAGTCTGCAAAGTGATAGGCTTTAATATAAGGCCAAAGGTTAGATTCTGCATACGAAATAAACTCTTCATCGCGCCTCAGTATATCAAAGATACCCCAGCCGATATCTCCGCTAGCTGTAGCTGTTTTAATTTGTAAATTTCCTTCTTCGTTAATGGCATAGTCTTGAATCATATTGAGATTCTTTAAAACAATACCATTAACTATATTGCCAACAGTGTTTTTCCCAGATTGCTTTCTGCCAGATATTCCAATTATTTTAGTCATTAGTATGTTCCTTCTAGGCTACTTAATAATCTTTTCTTGATTTCTTTAACACTCATATCTCCAACGTCTTTCTGTAACAATTGAGGAAAAGTAAGCTTGTACATACGAGAAAGCTTTCTTTGTATCTCTACCTTGGATTCTCTTCCAGCTTGGTCATTGTCTGTTAATATAATTAACCTAGTAACTGGAAGCTTAGTTATTTTATTCATTTGTTCTTGCGAAATATTCTTACCAAATATACTTACAGCATTCTGGACTCCTGCTTCGTGCATTCTCCAAACGTCTCCTTGACCTTCTAGTATATATAAGCATGAAGTTTTGTAAGCCGTCTTGATTGCATTATGATAATTATATAAATAAAACCTTTTGTTGAAACCAGTAGGATAGAATAAAAACTTAGGTTGTCTGTACTCTTTTACTGATCTACCTATGGCAGCAACCACCTTAGAGCCATCATCATTATGTATTGGTATTACCGATCTATATTTCATTATACCTGTTTCGCTGGAATCTCCCACAGAAAAATATTTAAGAGTAGATTTTTTAAAGCCTCTATCATAAAAATAATCTGAAGGAACATTAGCTGAAAAATTTAGCTCAACCTCTTTATCTATATTAGTTCTTTGCTTAATGTTTATATGTTTTGTAATATAAGAAAAATAATCCTCGTCCAACACCTCTTGATTGATTGGACCTCGCGTTGTGTATACGCTAAACTCCTGAGTGACCCACTTGAGGACATCTTTAAACTCTAAATCCTCACCACATTTTTTAGATAATACTCCTAAAATTAATCCAAATATATCGTTGCTATGTTCTTCCTGACAGTCTCTAGTCCAGCACTTCCAGATGCCTCTCTCTGGGCAAAAAGAAAAAGCTCTAGGATTATCACTGTCTTCATGAATAGGACAAGTTGAGTATATATTATTATTAAATGACTCACACTTCATACCTAATTTTTCAAACACTAACTCTGCGTTATTGTTCAGATGAGTCTTCAGTTGCTTCAAGTTCATCTTTCACCTTGTCCATATTGTTAATTAATCCAGTATCTCCTACAGGAGAATTTTTAATTTCGTTTCTGGTTTGTAGCTCTAACAGCTTTGCGTGTGAACCTATCATCTGCATATTGATATAGTCTCCGTCATCCATGCCCGCTCCATGACGACTAACAATGGGTACTAACTTTCTGTTTCCTGAAGTTGGACCATCCTCTGCTAACTCTTCTGGAGACTTTGCTTTAAAAATACTGAACGAAGTGCATAACCAGATAAGCCTATCTGATCCACTTACTGCATCTGTGCTTTCCTTGCTTATTCCATCACGATTTAATTGCACGAAGGATAGACAGGGTACATCTAACTTAACGCATAAATTATGAAGAGATGTAATTTGAAATCCTAGTGCTTGATATTCCTGAATGTTGTTTGTAATTGATGAAGATGACATTAGCTTTAAATAATCATAGATGATTAAGCATTCATTCGTTTTACCGTTCTCATCTGTTTTTACTTCTTGCACTACCCATCTTCTGATCATGTTTAGTATTTGTTCAAACGGCTTACCAGCAACGCTGACATAACTATACGGTATAGAATCTATTTCCTTAACAGCTTCTTGTACTCTATCTCTTTTTGATTCTTCATCCACAAATTTTCCAGTAGCTACCTCATTGATTGGCACTCCACTAATATTTGCTATAAGTCTATTAAGGTGATCTTCTTTAGACATTTCTGTATCTAGTACTAACACTGGAATCTTTAACTTAGATACGTTGAGGGCAACGTTGTCAGCAAATACCGACTTGCCAACTTTTGGTCTTGCAGAAACAAGGTCAACGCACTTACGTCGCAAACCACCACCAATGGCTTCATCGTAGCGCGAGAATCCCGTTGGTATACCAATAATATCACATTTGTTTTCTTCCAAAAATTTGACATAATCCTCTATACCCTCTCCAATTTTTTCTGGATTCTCTCCACCATCGTCTTCTCTTAAAAAATCTGTTACTGGATCTTCTAGAATCCTAATAATTTCATCTACACTTTCAGTTCCATCAATCTTTCCTACATCACTATGTACTTTATCTGTTAGCTTTCTTATGTTTCTGGCAAATTCAAACTTCTTAATTTGAATAGCGAAACCAAGTATGTTTTCCACCATTATGGGAAAGTCATATAGAGTCTGTAAATACTTTAGCTCTTGCTTTGTGCTTAGTTGCTCTACTACTTTTAACTTTTCTGCTGACGCCAGTATAGTAGATATGTCTGGAGTCTGATCATTAGATATTACATCTTCTATACATGCAAATATCATTTTATTATTTACATGCACAAAGCTATCTCTAGTTATAAATCCATCAACATTTATGTATCCATCAATGCCATGCTGTAATAATCCAGAAAGGACTGCTCTCTCAGCACCAACGTCTAATAACTTTTCTTCCACAGATATTCCTTTGATTTAAAATTAACAATCATACCCTTTAAAGATTATAGCCTATACAATCATTGGGACTAAAGATAATTAATTACACTAACTGTTACCTGAACACCTATCACAACGATAGTATTCTCCAAACATCAGTGATGGACTAATTTGAAATGTTTTTCCACAAGCATGACATTTGACATTCTTTTTCTTAGGTGTCGATCTATTTCTTGGAGTTCTTGCAACGTGGGGAGTAGCAACATCTTTAGCTTCACCAGTGTCTGTCCATGTGTTTTTCCCAGCTTTTACTTTTGACCTATTCTTTGAGTTGTCAAAGCCTTTGTTCATAGTAAAATCTCCATCAACAGATTCTGAAATTGTTTCTTCAGAGCTAGCTATGAAAGGGGGATGTGTAGTAGAAGGCTCGTCTGGAACTTCTCCTCCAGACAATGCTTCCAATAAAGCACGTTTTTGTTCTTCTGTCAATGTTTTTATAAACTCATCCATACTCATGTTCTCTTTCCTTTTTCTAATAGAATGTCTGCTTTACGTTTTAGTTCATATATCTTACCCTCTAGGGATTGAACTCTTGACTCTGCAATCTCACGATAGTGATCTACTGTGGCTGCATATTCATCGTTTACAATTATAAGTGGTCTACGTTCCTCATATTTAGTATACTTACTGAACTGATCGTGGTTTTTTGCAACCATTTTATTTAACTTGTCATTACACCAACTGAGCGCAATCTTCTGCATATTTAATTCATCTTGTAGATGTGTAGAGAAGCTGTACAATTCATAAGCCCAAGTGAATAGTTCGTCTTTAGTAAGAATACTTATAGTATCTTTGCTAGCATTAGCACATCTATGCCAATCCTCTCTGAAATCCTTGTTAAACCTAGCATGGCTAGCATTGAGGAAGTCATCTATCATAGCTCTTAATTCAGCTAGCTGCTCATTCGCTGTTTTCAATTTGATCTCTCCATTGCTCGTCTGTATCTGAGTACTTCAATACTATTATATCAACTCTATTCAATTCGCACCACTCTATTTTGTCTTCATCCTTAGCTTGTCCTGAGATGAAATCAGCTTTATTTTTATGAAAGAACGGAGTATATTCATAATGTTGCTGACCATGAACTTCTATTGCTAATTTAATTTGGGGGATTAAAAAATCGAGAAAAAGCACACCCTTCCTGTGGCTTGGGGTACTGCCCGGAAGTTTTACTTCCTCTAACATCCGATAAGAATGAAACATCTGTTTGAGTATATTCCTTGCTCTTATGTGATACTTCGATCTTTTCCTTGTGTCGTTTGCTGCCACTGAATATCCGCTTAAATTCCAAACGTACTCTCTGCCATTTAAACCTGTAACCTTCATTTATTACTCCCATAAAAAGCTTTGATAGCAATATTCCTAGTGCTACATTTATTATAACTAAAATATCTATCATAGCTTTATTTCTTGTTTGTGCTGTTAACTACTTTTTTAAGTTTTCTTTCGGCTGTTCTTACAGTCTTTAATGCAGCGACTGTAAGCTCATAGTCTTGCTTGTAAGCCTGCAAAGCATCTAGAATTCTCCAAGCTTCTGTTTTTGTTATGTCTACTTGCATTAAAATAGCTCCTTTATTCTATCGTATATGAACGAAGACATGTCTGGATTATTATTTAAAAACTCTAGAGTGTTGTTAGCACCTTGAAATTTAAAAAATCTTTCTATATCTTCTTCCTTGTCAGAAATATTATTATCGCTTAAAAGTTTTTGTACTACTGGATCTTCTAAGTTATCAATTGCACACTGTATTGTGTACCAAGCACCAGCAGTTTTAATCAATCTAAATTCACATGCAATTTGTACAACTTCCTGAGTTTCGTCAATACCAATTCCATATCGAATCCAGCCTTCAGATGTACTACTTGGTAGTCCTCCAGCGCAAGATGTTTTAATAGACCAGTTAGCAATCTGTCCAACGTGAGGACCAGTATCCTTTGGAACTTGCCACCTACCTCTATGAGTTATTACCATATTGGTTCCAGCTTGGTACTGTAACATATTGCCACAATCTGCCATCTTAGAAGGAGAGTATGGTGATCCACCAGTGTTAGCAATGTTGTGGGTTACGCAGATCAAGATGGTTTTATTCTTCATAAGCCTGCCACTGATACGTTTGAAAAACATAGATAGCAGTCTGGGTAATGCGTTGCGTACTCCAGTTCTCACATCACCGTCTAGCTCTACCTGCGGGACCATGTTTGATAATGAATCTGCAATAATCAAACACCCCGGATCATTATTAATATAATATTCTGTAATATTTAAGAATTCCTCTGCTGATAAAATTTTATCGTCTGTTGATTCTACTATCAAGATATTTTCTGGATCTAGTCCTTTAATGCCATCAAAGTTTTGTTTGGAAAGCCTACCTTCAGTGTTGAGGTAGATTACACGCTTGCCTCTTGCTTGACATTTAGCAGCAAAATGAAGGGCGGTTGTAGTCTTTCCAGATTTTGGATCTCCAGTCATTACTACAACACTTCCCTCCCTCAACCCGCCACCCAAGGCAATGTCTAAAGCAGGCGATATTCCTATTACTTCTAGATTATTAATAGTCTCAAGTACTTCTGTTCCGCTTCTTACGACATCTCCATATTTACCCACAACAGAATTGCTAACCAAGTCTGTATCAAATTTGTTAGTTACCTTTTTACGCTTAACTTTACTCATTTATTCCTCAACTTGTTTAGTGAATTTTTCTTTTGTGAATACTGTTTTTTTCTTGTCTGCAACTTCTTTTGTTCAACTTCTGGAACTTCTACATCTTGCGCTGTTTCATCACATAGTTTCAAAAAGTCTGTGTGTTCTTTATGATACCTCTTTACGGCTTCTATTGCAACAGGATTATACTTCCATCCTGTACGATTATGGGCTTTGATTCCAATGTGATATACATTTTTAAAATGTTCTGATCTCACAGCAGCAATGATTGTAGGTGGGTCAAATTTCTTTTTCAATTGTTTAGCAGCCTTCATGTTTCTCATGAATGCATCGTGATACTTATCTCCTTTAGTCCAGAACTTATAAGATGGTTTATCCATCTTGAATTCTTCTGTCCATCTAAGAATTAAATATTCTGCAATAAAAGATTCAAATGTGCAATGTTCACCAGTATGCCTATGTTTATACCGATGTGTTTCTGACCACTCTTTTTGGTAACTCTTATTAAATAACTTAGGCTTTTTCTTTGTCATAAATAACTAATGCTCTTTGTATACAACCTTCTACACTGTCTTCAAATGTTACATCTTCTATTAATTCTGGAGTCGTCCATAGAGTTCTATTTACTATACCATCCTTGACATAGCCTATTCCATAGCAGTGCTTTGTCTCTCCACCCATTTTGCCTTTAGCTGTTTTAGATAGATAAACTCCATCTGCACCAATTGTATTTTTTGTAACCTCTCTACTGCTATACTTTAAGCTTACAGAGTCTATAGTTACTTGCATCTTTTTGCAATAATCTCCAATTGTCAACCACTGATTATAATCTGATAAATAAATGTCTTGACCGTCAGAAGTTTTTACCAGAATCCAAACCTTTCTCCTGTCTTCTTCAGACAGTTGTAAGTATGCTTCTCTAAATTGTTCAAAGCCAAAAAGGTAATTCATTTTATACTCGTTATACATTTAGATGTAGGTCTCTCAAGGCTAGCCTTCTGTGCGTCTGCCATGCTGGATGCATTTTCTGTCATAATTGTAGCACCAGACTGTCGAGCGAATTGATCTCCAACAGTCAATCCTTTAGACGGATTCTTCTTTAGATAGTTTTCAATAGTGATTTTTGATCTAGTCAAATCTTCAGCTATGACTTCAATAGCTAGTTCATTTCTATTACCTTCAATGTAATAGACTTCTGCTTTGTTAAGTGGTCCTCTTTTAATCTTAGCCATTTATAAAACTCCTCTGAGCGCGAGTAAGGTACAATGAATTATTACTTTGAAGATACATCATGTAATAGTCAAAGGTTTTCTGATTAACTTGTTTTAATAAACAATTCATATTCTTCTTTTTATTACTATCCATGCCTAAAGAATCATATAACAATCCATTTATAGTACTTACATAAAATGTTTTAGATTCAGTACCATCTGAAAATGTTTGTGCCAGAGAGTGTGCAACTGCAAGAGGTTGATTGTCTGTTTCATTACCTCTTGCGTCATACATAGTTCTTTTATTTGTTATTTGTTCAATATTTTGTTCAGCATTATCTATGTATTTCATTACTCACCATTCCTTATATAATTTCTTTTTTGTTCTGGAGTCATCTTATTAATCTTGTCTAACTTCTTATTCTTTACTGCCTCTTCTTGTCTTCTTGTTTTCTTGTCGTGCGCTCTTTTTTCCTGACGCTCTCTCATGTCTGATTTGTTCCATTCGACCTTAGTAATAACTCTTCCATCAGGCAAAGTATTGTTACCTTCTTCATAGCGCTGTTCAGCAAGCTGTCCAACAGTTGTAGGACTACCACGTTTAACGCTTGCGTGAATGCCTCCGTATATAATTCTTTGTAGAGAATTCTTTTTACACTTTGGGCATTTAGTCAAAGCATCATCTTTTATAGACTGAGAAACGTCTTTGATTAGATGTCCACATTCTTGACACTCATAGTCGTATATCATTAACTCTCCAGTGCGTATAAAATCTTGCCAATAATTCCATTCCTCTGTATATCATGATACTCTAATTTGCAAATTCCGACACCTTCTACATTAGATAATCTTTCAATACAGAAGTCAAGACCGCTATCTCTAGAAATATCAGTCTGTTTATTATCACCATTAATAATAACTGTAGAATGATTTCCCATTCTTGTGATAAACATTTTAATTTGTTCCCTACTACAATTTTGGGCTTCATCTAAAATCATCATAGAGTCGTGAAAAGTAGAACCTCTCATAGTTTCTAATGGCTCAAACTTAATTCTTCTTTGATTAAAGTACATTCCAAACTTATCTCTACCTAGAAAGAATTTTAAATTTTCTTCCATAGGTTGTAAATATGGTTTGATTTTATCGTTTAATTCTCCCGGCAAAGATCCAAGATCTCTACCAGTACAAATTAGCGGCCTAGTAACAATTACTGTATCTATTTCGTCTCTAAGTAATTTTTGAGCTGCTAATCCCGCTGGTATAAAAGATTTACCGCTACCAGATGGTCCAGTACAAAATACTACATCGTTTTCTATGATAGATCTTATATATTTTTTTTGGTTTTCAGTTTTAGCCTCTAGTTGCTGTGTTCTAGGTTTATTCTTTTCTTGACGCTTTTTTCGATTGTTATGTGCCTGTGCTGCCAAAACCGTTACTCCCTCGTTGCGAGGTTTCTAGTTCCTCTCTTAACATTAAAGAGACAACAGGAACCTCTTGGAATATAATCTGCGCGATTCTATCCCCACGTTTTATTTCTACATCTACATCAGAAGTATTGTATAAACAAACCATGATCTCTCCTCTGTAGCCAGAGTCTATAACGCCAGCTAATACATCTATGCCCTTCTTAACAGCTAGCCCAGATCTGGGCCAAATTAATCCAGCCATATTTTCTGGCATATCAAAAGATATACCAGTTTTAATTGTTTGTCGTTCTCTTCCAAATACCCATATGTTTTCGTCAGCAATAAGGTCAAACCCAGCGTCTGACCTGTGTGACTTAAATGGCATCTGTGCCGTTTTAGTTAGTAATTTATATGATACAAATCCCATCATCAATATTCCTCCTAAATGATGTCGCACTTACCTCCAGCACAAGCTACTTCTTGAACTGGATTAACATTATTTTCTTTTTCTATAATTTTAGTATAGTCAATGTCTTTATATTCACGTTTAATATCTAGCCATTCTTTCCAATTATAAACATCTTTCATGCAATATGTTAGTTGTTTTAAATCACCATCCATATATTTGTCAGCAAACTTTTGACATTTATCTTGATAAGACTTTCTATCTTTACCTTTAATTTTTTGACCAACACCTAACAAGCTGTCGCAAGCAGCCCAAAGATTATCTTCATAAAGAGAAAGTCCAACCTCTATTAATCCGCTAACAAACATCGCAGCGTCTCCGTAATGTTGTATTTGCTCACTAGGTAAATACACGGTTGTGAACGGAGCTTGTGCATAATCTTTATCTCCAGCAATAGGAAGTAAAGAAACCCCACAAAAATACTTACGATTCTTGTAAATGTAGTCCGTAACAGCATCCCATTCATCTGGCTTAACATTAATAGTATTAGACACATTGTGTGTTAGCCAAGGTTGAGTACACTGTTTAGGATTTTTCCCATTCATAACCCAGTTTCTTTGTGTATCTCTTACATATTCAAGAAGATCAATTGCTCCAACCTGATTTTTAATCTTCGCACCATCTGGAACCTCTACGCAGAAAGCTACAACATCATCCGAGTCATTATTAGACCATACGGACTCTTCACAGGCTCTAGGATTGATTGTTTTAAAGTGCTGATAGATTGGTTCCATTTTATTTGCTTGGACTCTACGAATGTATCTCTTGGCGTGATGGGGATGTATGCCAGACGATGTTCCAAGAATACAACTTGACGTACCTTCTGGCTTGACACACGTTGTACGTGCAGCTTGATTAACACCAATTAATAATGCTAATTCTTTATTTGTTTCCTTAACTATTTCTGCGCCTTTCTTCTGCACTTCTGGATCAAGACATATTTCGTGCTGCTCCATAATCCCCGTCATAGATACACCTAATAAAGCTTCACGACTAATAATTCTTTCTGAAACTTCTCCAAGATACGGGAAGCTAGCAAATCCAGCTTGTAGCGTTCCAATGATTGCAGCAGAAGCACACGCTTCATAAAATTCTTTTTTGGTTGTTACTTTGGAACAGTTAATAGTCGATAGATTGCAAGCCTGCCATCCAGTTTTACCTGTCTGTTCATCCACGGGCCACATGCCAATTTCTACACATGGATTTACAATAAGCTCTGTAGAATCAGACCAAACAAATCCCGGCTCTCCAAACTCTTTTACGGATTGCATTAGTTCAGAGAACTGTTCCTTAGTTGTTTCGTTTCTTAGTAAAAGAGCAGAGTTGTTTGATCTTCCACGCTGTGGATTTTCCATAAACCATGATCCAGTTTTGGCTTTTGCCATTTCTTCATCGTCAGCGGAAAACAAACAAATTGTAGCGCTACGACGAACACCTCCACTAATTACAGCATCAGCGCCATACATTACTATATCATATGCTTCAATAGGTCTAAGTTTCTTCTGTCCATTTTTAATAGCTCCATCAAGGGTCTTCTTGATACTTGTAAGAGCATTTCTTAAAGGATCTGGGCCGGGAGCCTTCCC
>Ga0257110_1000187_pt1 | contig 32467 bp, 22 predicted proteins | sample LP_taG_7_FD_190184 | JGI IMG/M metagenome (GOLD analysis project Ga0257110, IMG submission 190184) | Marine microbial communities from Northeast Subartic Pacific Ocean, Canada - LP_J_2015_P26_10m | ecosystem: Environmental > Aquatic > Marine > Oceanic | place: Canada: Northeast Subartic Pacific...
TCATTCAATGTATTCAGAGCGGATGGTGCTGAATCAACTACAGTTGCGATAGCTGCATCTACTTGAGCTGATGTTCGGTATCCTGCCCCATTACTAATTTGATTGTTATTGGTTACGTTAGTTGCACCTGTCGCAATACCATTTAATTTAGTATGGTCGGCATCTGTAAAGTTATTTTGTGTTAAACCACCATCACCAACTGAATATGTGGTGTTGTTATCAGTAGAACTAATAGTAACTTTTTGAGTAGATGAATCAAATGCTACTGATGTTGCTCCACTACCAGCGAATCTAATTTCTTCATTTTCCGTTACTGTAAATTGGTCTGTTCCACCAGAGTTAGCGATTTTAAATCCATCACCCATATCAACCGTATTGGTGAATGATGTAATATAACCTGCACCATTTGATAGTTGGTTATTATTAGTGATATAGTTTGCGTTAGTTGCGCCCGTATATCCTAAATTTGCTAAGGTTAATGTTCTTGTTGCAACACTACCATTTGCATCCGTAACATGTCCTTCTCCATTTGTAGTTACGTTAATATCAATATCACTCACTACAGTTGCGCCTGTCAATGCTCCTGTATCTACTGAAAAATCATCACCATTAAATGTTGGGTGAGTGTAAACTGTATCTGTATCTGGTAATGTAACCGACCCACCATTTGTTAAAGATAAAGTTTGACCTGATATTGATAAATCTTGAGTATCAGTATTAGCTATTACAGCTCCGTCTACATATGCCTTAGTTGCTGCATGTAGATTTGAAGATGGTGCTCCACTTAAAGTTAAAGCACCGGTCATTGTTCCTCCAGATTTTAGTAGCTTGTTTGTTATTTCTGTGCTATCTGTAAAAGCTATTGTTTTCCAAGCTTGAGTAGTATAAGCGGTAGAGTTAGAAAATTTTCTATAGTATAAATTTCCATTACTACTAAAACCTAACTGACTATTATAATTACCAACATGTCTATTTAATGTTATTATAGAGTTAGAGTTATCTACTGCTGTAAACAAGCCAGATGTACTAGAGCCTAAATCTCCAGTATATATTAAGTTACCAGTACCTGGGTGTGTTGATATACCACCACCATCTGTAAGCTTAGCAGCGCTTGTAGCAGTTGCGGCGTTACCAGTTATTGAAGTTTGGGTTGGTATTGTAACACTTCCACCATTTGTTAATGATAACGTTTGTCCTGATATTGATAAATCTTGAGTATCCGTATTAGCTATTACTGCACCATCTACATATGCTTTGGTTGCGGCATGTAGATTTGATGATGGTGCTCCGTCTAGTGTTATTTTACCAGTCATAGTACCACCACCCTTTGGTAAAGCAGCATTTGCTGTAGTTTGTGCAGAATTAGCGGCAGAAATCCCAGAACTACCTCGGTTGTAAGCAACTCTTGCTGCGTTTGCAGTTGCTGCTTCAGTTGTGGATGTCGATGTATTGGTATTGTTCAGAGTTAATTGTGTATTAGTATCGGTTGATGAAATTGTTACTTTTTTAGTTGTAGAATTAAAAGCTACAGATGTTGCTCCACTTCCTGCAAATCTTAAAGCGTTATCTTCAACAATAGTAAATTGAGAAGTTCCACCAGTATTTGCAACTATAAAACCACTACCCATATCTACTGTATTAGTAAATGATGTTATAAATCCGGCTCCGTTAGTTAATTGGTTGGTGTTGGTGATTTTGTTTGCATCGGTTGCTCCTGTATATCCTAAGTTTGCTAAAGTTAGTGTTCTTGTACTATGAGATTGGATAACACCATCAGTCATATTAAGTTGGTCAATTACAGTTGCACCACTTGTATTAATATCTGAATCTGTTCCTATTATTGTATTACCACTTGTCGTTACATATCCACTATTATTAGTAAACATTGATATGTTACCTGTAACATTACTTAATGCTCTAGCTTGACTTAGTACGGAAGTACCATTTATCTTTAATCCATATTTTGCATCTACTCCAGCATCATCGAGGATTTGCATATGGATTTTATTACCATCTTCTGGTTCGTAGAAATCCAATCCTTCAGGTGTTGCTCTAATGGCAAAATCTATACCTGCATCTGAAGTTCCGTTGAATTTTATTTCGGGTTGTGTAACACCTGATAGTGTTAAGTCTGATAATACAGCTGCTGAACCAGATGTTATTACTTTTTTCCAATTTGGCATAATTTCTTTTCCTTTTAGTTACGGTTGGTAATTTACAAATCGTAAACCCACTTCCCTCATTCGGGCCAATATCCAAAGATATATACCAATAAATATGTAATTATTTTTTATTAAATAAAAAAACCCCCTACATTTCTGTAAGGGGTTATAAAACTTAGTTTTTAGTGTTTAAAAGTTTCTGAAGTTTAACAGCTGTTTCGTAAACAATTTGAACATCCTTACCCTCAAATTGAGAAGTGGCGATTGTTTGTAAGAGGAAATCTATCTCTTTTGGGGAAAGTTCCAATTCATCTTGTTTAGATTCAGTCTGTTTAGTCAGTCCTTGTCGTATAGTCTTTAAATCCATAATTTTTTTAATAACTTTTTTTATAAAATTCATTTATTAATATTACTCAACGTAAATATAAATTTCATTTGATTGAACTCTAATGTTACCATTCTTTCTGTAGTTTGCATCATCTGTAACAACAACTGCACTTGCGTAAGCATCTGCTGTAATTGATGTTTGGTCAGCGGTCGCTCCTGTCTTATCAAACGCCCATCTACCTTCTGAATTATCCCATCCAAAAGATGTACCTGCCCCAGCTACAACTAAACCACCATCATTTGCAGAACCACCATCATTCAATTCAATAAATTGGTCGGTTACTGCTAAGTTTGCTGTATCTACAGTAGTAGTTGTACCACTTACAGTTAAATCACCTGTTACAGTTACACTTCCACCAAATGTCATTAAATCGGATGCTTGATTACCAATTTGTTTATTTCCACCCAAATCAGAGTTTAATAAATTAATAATCTCAATTGCCGTTTGGTCTGCAGTTGCAGATGTTTCAATACCATCTAATTTAGTATGGTCAGCATTTGTAAAGTTTTGGTCTGTTTGAGATGCTACAACTAAATCTACTGTGTTATCAGATGCTTGATATGTAGCGGTAATACCTGATTCAGTATTTCCACTAAACAACCCACCTGCAAAATCTTCAATTTCTGCTTGTGTTCTTTGTCCTGAAGAGTAAGATGGTGTACCAAATGTACCATCATGCTTTAAGAACTGTCCACTTGAACCAGCTGCTGGTACAAATTTACCATTACCAGTTCCGATAGAAGATTTAATTGCCGCATCTGTTCTGTTTACATCCGCCGAAGCTGATATACCATCTAATTTAGTTTTATCTCCATTTGCAAATGCACCTTCCGATGGTTTAACTTGTAGTGTTGAGATTGTTACACCTTTAACACCAGCTAAATCAGTTAATTCTGAATCCATCAATGCACCAGCTGCAGTTACATTTGTTGTATCTGTTACATCTGCACTACTTTCAACTGAATCTAATTTAGTTTCTTGAGCATTACTCATAAACCTTTTATTAGATGCATCTGTAAAGTTAGTAGCTGTAAATGTTGGAGATGCTCCACTAACTACTGATTGGTCTAATGCTTTTACATTAGCAATAGATGTTAATTCCGAATCCATTAATGCACCTGCCGCAGTTACGTTTGTAGCATCTGTTACATCCGCGGATGCTTCGACTGCATCTAATTTGTTTTTTAATGCTGTTGTGAAGTTATTATCTGATACTCCACTTATTCCTGTGATGTTTGAACCATCTCCGTAAAAACTCGTTGCTGCTACTCTACCTACAACATCTATACCTGTTGAAGCAGATACTGTTGCCAGTGCGGCCACCGAACCAGAGACAATTACTTTTTTCCATTCTGCCATTTTGTTTCCTCTTTAATTTTGTTTATATTGAATGTTTCTTTATATAACTATATTAATTATAAATATGTTTCTCATATCTTATAAATATACGAAAAAATTACTTCCACTAACTGCAAGTGAACCATTTGTACCTGTTGGTAGTGTTACCGATGGTTTTATTATCAATGTTCCTTGTGAATTTACGGTAACTTTATCAACACCACCCACTCTTACTGTAAATAAATCACCTGATGGTGATAAGTTTGAGATTAGAGAAAGAGATGATGTAAGTGCACCAGCTAAATTTACCGAACCTGTTATTTGGGCGTTAGTCGTTACTATTGTCTCTATAGATGTAGTTCCACTAACATCTTTTTTAAAAAACAACTTACCATCAAATGTATTTACTGCCAACTCACCTAATGATAAATCACCAATAACTGGTACTTTTGATTGAGTATTACTTTTTTTTAATTTTATTTTCTGAGCCAAACCTATTCCTCTATTTAATAATAAATATCTGTATTTTAAAAACTACCACCATCAATTTCTATAAGTGAACCATCATCGATTTGTGAACGAAGTGTTCTACCAATATATTGATAAGTTGTTATATAAACAAATTGATTTGATGATGGTTGATTACTACCAACCCAAGTTAAAACACCTGTCTTAAAATCAAACACATATGATGCAGGGTCCGATGGTGATGCTGATATACTTCCTGCGGAACTAGCCGTATCTTTATATACAACAACTTTATAACCTGGAGTTGAACTCTCAGTATTATTTGGTGAATCACTAGCAATTATATATTTTGGTGATACAAAGTTTATTTGTTGGTCTGTTTCAATTAATTGGTCTGATGTTACTGTATCTGAAACAGATGATGGATTTGAAGTTGTAAAATAATATACTTCTCGTTGACCATCAGCTGCTTGTTTTAATTTTTTTCTATAATGATATTTTAGAACAGGAATATCAGTTTCTATTGATGCATTAACAACACTACCAGATACAATAAGTCCATTTTGTGATGAACCACTATATGCTAATTGAGTACTACCCGTTGGGATAAGACCATCATCGGTAAGTATCTCACCTGCCCCTAAATCAAAAACATCAGTAAATGCTTCTTGTCCTAGTGATAGGTTATCGGTTGTAAACCTTCTACCCTGTAATAATCTCTCTGACCTATTATCTGAATTATATGCCATTTTTATTCCTCTTTATTACGATACTGAAACCGTTATTTGTTCCAATGTTTGTGCTGGTGTTCCTTTATATCTAATAACTAACCAAATTTTATCATTCGATGCGTTAATTGTTTGCCCACCAGCGTTATTTAAACCTAATGTTAATGTTCCGTTTGAATTTGTTATTGATGAAAAATCACCTTTGACAGCTACACTATCACTAAATGGATTCATTGCCCCATTTGCTGTTGTGTTTAAGCTACCACCATATGATTGATTACCTTTAACTGCATCGAATATAGTTGATGCGGTTGAACCAAACATAACACCTACTGCTATTTTGTTAGCAGATGTACTATCAAAGTTTACAAAATCTGCTGAACTATTAGGGTCTAAGTTAATTGTTAGTGTACCTTTGTTGTTTGTAGCGTTTGTATCAAATTCTCTTAGATACCATTTGTAATGTCCTGCGTTATATGCCGAATCATCATACCAATACCCATTTGCCGATTCATGATTAACTAAGTACCCTGGCTTAACTTGCAAACCTTTTCCATCACCATTAGATAATGCAGTTGCACTATTCCAGGCGTTTGATAATGCAGTTGATGTACTGATTATTCTTCTATAAGTTTCATTAGTAAATCTTTCTACTAACGTAGTTGATGCAGTTCCACCACCAAAGTATCCCATTGAACCATTTGAATTTGGTTGCCCAAATGTTCCTGCCGTATGTAGAGGTACTGTCTTAGTATCTAATGTACTTTGTGAACCAGCTCTGTTTTTTGCAGTAGTGGTTAAAGTAAATGATGTATCACTAAACCCACTTTCGGTAATTGTATCACCAGTACCACTAATTGTGTAAGTTGCATCAATCAACACTAAGTCTGTTCTATGTGGTACACCACTATTTCGTACCGTTGTACCATCTGCTGATGTTACCATTCCAGATGTTTGGATTGTACCACCATTTGTTGATAATGTATCCTTACCTGATGTGTTTGTAATTGTATATCCATTTACACTTCCAATAGAAACATTTACTAATGAACTATTAGCTGAATACATTGGTTGGAATACTCCACTAGCAGTTGCTACTAATTTCCAAGTACCACCATTTATATATGGTGCTCCAGAAAGAGAAGATGAGGTTAATGTAAGTGGTGTTACCACTTCTCCATTACTTGCTAATGAATTTGTTCCAATATTTGAATCTATATTTGAAACAGGTGCCCAAAATATAGTTTCACTTATAGTTTTATCTACAAATGCTGATTGAGAACCAGTTTTGATTCCAATTGTTGTATCTAATATATAAGTTCCTGATGCTGATACTGATGTGTTTGCTTCAGTAGTCCATCCCATAATATTTTGTGAGAATATGTTTGAAAATTTACCATCTTGGAAAGCTGCTGGAATAACTGCTGGGTTTACAGTATTTATTTTAGCTAATGTAACACCATTTGAAGTTCCAAATGATGTATTAGTTAATGTTAGTGTTGATGATGAAACCTCAGTTTGATTTCCACTATTATTATTGTTAAATCTAAATGAATGTGAACCTCTTATTGTAAATGTATTAGCTCCACCACTATTCAATACACCTAATCCAAATAATTGTGCATCTGCCGATGATTGTACTGATGTAGAACCACCTGCTACAGATGTATAACTTAATCTGTATCCAGTATTATTATAAATTACCTTTGATGGGAATATCGTTCCACCAACGGATGCAAATCCGTTATCAATAAGATATGTTAAATCATTAATATTATTATCGTTTGGAATATAACCAGATGGTGTTGTTGATGTTCCAACATTACTCTTAGTTTCTGATATAGAACCATAAGTTTTTGAATTTGCTGTTGGATTTGCTGCTGATGAGGATAATAACCCCGCAACAAATCTTAATACCTCAGATACATCCGTATCCTTAGTGAAATTATTAAAATAAGAACCATTTAAGTTACTTTGCCAATCATTTGATGTTGGTACACCAACATTTGTGTTTAAAGCTTTGATTGATGATGAAACTTCTAATGAACCTGATATTTGGATATTTTTTGTAGTTTTTTCTAATACTGCTGATACTGATTCAAATATACCACTTCCACCAAACCCTGCCGCTACAGCTGATGCTGAAATAAAGGTTGGATTAATATAGGATGCCGTTAACGCAGTATCAGCGTATGATGATGAGGTTTCATAATTTATCTCAACTGATGCAGAAATAGCGTATAAAGCATGAGATGCTGTAGCTACTGACATTGAGGATGTTTGATTTAGTCTTAGTAATGATGATGTACTTTCTGCAGTTAAATACGAACTTGTAACATTTGTTATACTATTAACTTGAGTTTGGATTGAACCTGTAAACGTATTTAATTCAGCTAAATCAATTTTACCACCACCAAAACCTAATCTTTGTATCTGTGTACTACTACTGATAGTTCCGTTTGGAATTGTCTGATGTGTTAAATCTGATATCTGTGCTTCTGTTATTGTTATTTGAGCAGATGAGGTTACTACACCTTCTGCATTCAACCTACCCTTTACATTAGATGTAAAGTTATCTCTAAATGCACTATTTGCTAAAATAGAATTTCCTTGAAATGGAGATATGGTTGATGGTTTGTTAGAAAGAGATGAATAATTTACATTTGCTAAATTACTACCATTTCCTAAGAAACTACCACTAAAACTTCCACTAAATGAACCTGTATAATCTGGCACTTACTTCTCCCAATTTTTTTAGTTAACTATAGATAAATATATAATTAATTAGTAATCACTTAACAATTTTAGAATTTCATCTAATGATTCATGTCTGTGATTGTCTTTTAACATAATATCATACACAAATTTTGAATTTTTTAACTTAGAAATTTCATGTACTGCTGAATCATTCCTATGTTTTAAATCAACCTGTTGTCCATCACCACATAATATCATCGTAGAACCTTTCCCTAACCTACCCAATACCATAAGTAGTTGTTGTTTTGTTAAGTTTTGAAACTCATCTACTACAACTATGGAGTTATCAAACGTTCTACCTCTAAAATGTGATAGTGATACCAATTCTATCTTCTCATCTACCATCATTTTATCTAATATGGCCGGTTTGTTGTAAACTTTTCTCATATTTGATTTAATTGGTACTAACCAGGGCTCCATCTTTTCTTCTAATGTTCCTGGAAGAAATCCGTTATCCTCATTTGATACTGTGGGACGAGTTATTACAATTTTATTAACATTTCGTTTAAAAAACATATCCAATGCAATCTGAACTGCTAATAATGTCTTACCACTACCAGCTTTACCTATTACAAAGTTAAATGGATGTCGTAGTATCTCAGATTTAGCTGTTTTCTGCTCCTCTGATAATGATATTGAAAATCTTACATTACCTTTAGGTGGATTCTTCTTAATATTTTCTGCCATATTCAATGTCCCTTTCATAATTTCTTTAATATAAATATCTACCGCATAAAAAAAGGGGAAATTTCTTTCCCCTTAATTTAATGTTTAAAATTTAGTAATTAATTACTGAATCTTATGTAATCCATCTACATAAACCTTACCGTAGAATTCACCTCTTAACATCTTCTTCGCGTAACGTGTCATAACACCTTTACGTGGAGTGAAGTTTTTAGGGTCATATACTAAAGGAGTCATAATTAATGGAATGTATGGAGAATAAACTGCTCCAGTTTCAAGGAATTGTGTTCCTCTATAACCCATTAATATTACGTTCTCTTTCATATAAGGATTCTTATATACTTGGAATCTACTGTTCAATGAACCAACTTTAGTTACACCGAATGCAAATTGAGCATCACCGTTATCCGCTGTTGAAGCGTATCCTGGGATAGATTCAATAATTGTTGCAACATCTGGAGATACTACTAAGAAATTAGCCCCACCTCTTAATGTTTTTTGATGAATCTTGTTAGATACACCTGCAACTACTGTTCCTAATGTTTGAAACCATGCACCTTGATTGAATGCAGAAGCACCATACTCAGCAGTTCCCATATTAGCGAATCCTGAACCATTCCATACTCTACCAGTCGTTGCTGACCAGTAACCTTTAGATTTAGCTCCTGAGATTAACATATCTAAAATTTCAAAATCAATTTCTTGTGAAATGTATTCTGATAACATAGATGTTAATTCAGCTTCAGCATCGATACTATGATAAGCGTTCAAATCTTGTGCGAATTCTGGAGTCCATTGTGCTTTTAACTTTCTAGTCTTAGCAACAATTGGTAAACTCTTCATTTCAACATTCAATTCTGGAATATCGATATCAACTTCTGGGTTTCCACTTAGTGAAGTTCCAGCTGCTTCAAAATCACCTCTTGAAGTATCAGATGGAGCTTTGTGATATTTTACTACCAACTCATCTGTGTTGTTTGATGCTAAGAATCCTGAAGTTTTTGCGATAAACACAATATCAGTTCCAGCTTCTACAGTAAACTGTGGATACTGGTCTGTAATTTCAGAACCTTCTAATCTAAATCCTCTAATACCTTTGTCATCATAGTTTGCTATAGATGCTTTTGGTACTGCGACTTTTACAATCGTAGGTACTGCAGATGTTAAAGCTGCGTGATTAGATGATGAAAACTGAGTATCATAATTGATATCAGCAGCTGCTACAGATGATGTTACGAAGTTATTCGCTCCAGCTGCACCTAATGTTTGAGTTGCAGATGTTTTATCATTTATAGAATATCCAAATCTACCTGCACCATACAAACCACCTGATGGGTCTGAAGTAGTATCAGTTACACCGAATACTGAATCAGCTTGTGAATCTTTACCAGAACCGGTAGCGAAACCTGCTTGACCTGTACCATATTTGAAATCTAGATAAAATACTAGTCCAGATGGTAAGTTCATTGGTTGTACACTAACGAAATCTTTTGCTACGATTTCACTAAAAATTCTTCTTACTAATGGTAGAGCTACACCAGCCCACTCTTCTGAATTTGCAGAAGTACCAGTAGAAGAAGCTTCTTTTACTAATTGTCTTGCTTGGTTTTCTAAAAGGGTAGCAACGCCAGCTTTTTCAACTTCGTTGTTAATTCCTTCTAAAAGACCGGTCTTTTCCCACTTACCAGCTAAAGCTCTTGTAGCTTCAGATAGTCTTGCGGTGTGAGAAGAACCTTCATTTAAAATGTTTTTTAAATCCATTTTTTTTCTCCTATTAATCTTAATTTATTATTTTAAACCAGCTAGTTTTTTCCATCTAGCGGCCATTTCGTTGCCCTCAGAAATTATTTTCTTTGGTGCGGAACTTTTTGTTGCTTTAGAAGCATAACCTTCTTTTACAACTGTTCTTTTCTTTTTAGCGACGTTTAAGTTTTCTGCTAAAGTTGAAAATACTAATTTCACTTCTCTTACTGATGATGTTCTATCGAAGTTTTCAAGAACTTTAACCTTTTGGTTTTCGTTCAAATCAAAAGTTCTGAATAGTTTGTTAGTATAAAGTAGTTTAGCGTTCAACAGATTTACTTCATTGATAGTTTTTTGTAAACTTTCAATTGTTAAATATGCTTCTTCTAATTCTTCTTCTTTATCTTCACCTTCTTCTTCACCTTCGTTAACTTCTTCTTCATCTTCAGATACTTCATCTTCCTCAGAATCTTCCATTTCTTTCAAAGTTCTAATAACTTCGTCTAAATCGATTTCTTCTTCGTCGTCTAAATCATCTTCTTCAGCTACCGCTTCTTCAGAATCATCTTCTTCGACTTCTTCTTCTTCGTGGTAGTTTTCTTCAGTTTCTTCAGAATCTTCTAGTTCTGCTTCTAATTCAGCGATTACAGACTCTAAGTCTAAATCATCTTCATCTTCTTCAGGAACTTCTTCTTCTGATTCGTAAGTTTCCTCAGTTGGTTCTTCAGTTTCTTCAACTTCTTCAGTTTCTTCAACTTCTTCAGTTTCTTCTACTTCTTCACCTTCTTCTGTAGCTTCTTCTTCTTCGTACTCTTCACCTTCTTCTTCAATCGTTTCATCCTCTTCTGAATGAACTTCTGAATCTAAATCGGTTTCAACAGCAACTGCTGTTTCATCTTCAAGTTCATCTTCAAGTTCTTCATCTTCAGCTTCTTCAGCTAATTTTGCAGAAATCATTGATTGTAGTTTTGGGGTGAACGCTTCCTCTAATGCTAGTTTAGCGTTTGCTAGAGCGGTTTCTTTAACAGCTTTAGCATCAGCGATAGCTTCAGATAACAAATCTTTTCTATTTGCCATAATTGTTCTCCTATATTGTTGTTTGGAAATAAGATTATTAGAATCTTAATAGATATTATTTATAAAAATAAATTTAACCATCTATTGGGAGACGGTATTTTTTCTCTACAATAAGTATGTAGTATAATTGAAAACACTTAATAAGTGTTTACTAATAATTTTCAAGCTGGTTTCTTCTCCACTCAGCTCGGATGGCATCTTTCATTTTCTTTCTTTTGATAACTGAAGGTTTAAGGAACTCTTTACGAGCTTTAAATTCTTCTAACTTATCACTATCTTTTATTTTTCTTTTAAATGTTTTGAGTGCCAACTCAATGTTACCATTCACAACTTTAACTGCTAATGAGTTACCTGGTATATCCATATCTTGTTTATTAATTCTTTTGTAATTCTTTGGTTTTTCTATCATGTATATTATTATATAAAAAAATACACCTATCACATCATTGTGTAGGTGTATATAAATATCTAAATTATTTTAATAAACTTAAAAATCGTTATCAGATGCTAGTTTATATTTTTTTAATGCCGATTGAAGTTCTTTTAAAATAAGACTATCAATTAAAATAGATTTACCAGATGCATTATCAGTAACATAAAGAGTTGGAGTAAATGTAAATTGTTTACTAGAACTTTTCATTTTAGATAATTTTTTAACATAATCAGTTAATTCAATTATTCTTTCTTTTGTAAATGGTACTTCACCATAATAATATAATCCTGTCCTAGAATCGTAATTACCTTCGTTTACTGATTTGTTTATTGCCTTTTTTGCAATTTCAAAGTATGAGATTTCTTTTTTCATAATTTATTTCTCCACGCCTCTAATAGATTTTATTTTATATTTTTTATAAAGTTCACCTATCTCTTTGTGAAATGGTAACAGTTGTTGATTGTAAACTTTAGCAGATTGGTCTTTTAGTTGAACCATTTTAATTATATCGTGGTCATCAGCCTTCTTAGCAAATTTAGTTCCAACATAACCTGATGCATTCTTTCTGATTACATCTGGATTTGGAACTTCATTAATAGTACCTTCATTAACTCCTTCAGATAAATCATCAATACCCTGCTTCATATCTCCAAATAGTTTTCCAAATTGTTTTTGTTGTTTGGAATCTAATTTTTTAATATTCTTTAGATGTTTCTTTACCATAAAAGATAAATCAACTGAAATGTCTTGTAATATATCTGAGTAATCCATTGTGGTTATCCTATTTTCTTTAGTGAATGTGTTTGAGTTGCTATCCAGCTATCACCCACACCTGCCATCTTAGCTGCTTTCTTAATAGCTTCAACAGTATTTCTTGCTTTTACTTTATATACGTTCTTCTTAGATAATTTAACACCACTAAGAGTCATATCAGCAAAACTCATTTCCCAAGTTGCGAATCCACCTTCGTTGATTTTTTCTTCTTCTACTTCTTCAGATTCGTTTACTTTTTTATTACTAACTGAAGCTAACATATCTTTAGCTGATACTTTCATCTTCATTAATTTAGATGATGGTAGTTCACCAAATCCAAATGATTCGTTTAATAAGTTTTTTAGTTTCATATTTCCCTTTGATTCTTTTGTGAATTCTTTTGCGTTATCTTTATCTTTTTTATCAACTGATTTTACAGGATAAGTTTTACCATCTACTTCAAATTCACTATCACCGTTTGCGATTGCTTTTGCTCTATTAGCTCCGAACTCATTACCTTCTTCTAATTCATTGATTTCGTAATACTTTCCTAATGTTTCACCAATTTCATCATAAGATGCTTCTAACCTTTGTTGTAATGTTCCAACTTCTCTTAAAGTTTTTTCAAATACTTTGAATGATTCGTTCATTCTTTTTACGTGTCTACCAACTGTGATTCCATCAAATGAACCTTCGGTTTCTTTAACCATATTTTTACCAGCTGATTCTACTAAGTTTCTGATTGATTCATATACTTTAGATAAACCTTCTTTTCTATAGATAGATTCACCAAATGTTTTGTATGATTTAACTGCTTCTAAGAATGCTTGTTTCTGTTCGTTATTCATTTCGTTAGATTCTTCTCTGCTCTCTTCATCGTTTTCTTTAACGAATGGAGTGTGGAATGGGTTTGATTGAACTTTCATTCCTTCAAACGATTCTTTTAATAAATCTTTTAATTTCATTGTATTTCCCTTTGATTCTTTTATTTTTCTTTTAGATGATTCTTCTACAGGTTTAGTCCACTCTCCATCATCACCTTTTTCCCAACCCCTAGATTCCATTTCACCATTATAAGCTTTTTGTTGGTCTCCGTAAGAAAGTGCTTTGAAAGCGGCTGGTCCCATTTTCTTTTCTACTGCAGTTTTGATATAATAACTATCATTTTTATCTAAAGGTACTCGCTTTGGTTCACTTTTAGGTTCATCCTTTTTTGGTTCACTTTTAGGTTCTTCCTTTGGAGTACCATTGGATTGTCTAATCATGTCTTTTATATCACTTGCCATCTTTTCGATTTCTTCTTTTGGTCTTACATCTAACCCATCTTCTTCTGCTTCTTCTGGAGAATCGTAGTTTTCAGCTTCTTCAGCATCCTGCTGTGCCATACTTAAATCCTCTACCTGGCTCATAATTTTTTTATAATCTTCATCAGATATTTTACCTTCAAGTTTTTCAACATCACTTTCAATATCATCAGCATAATATAAACTATCGAAATCTTTGGATAATTCAATTTTAGGTCCATCCTTTTTAGGTTCACTTTTAGGTTCTTCCTTTGAAGGTTGTCTATTTGGTTCATCTTCTGCATCTGATTTAGCTTTTGCTATATCATCTTTTGATGGTGGTACGTGTTTTGCTGGATTAGCGTTTTTTACTTGATAAGTGTTACCAGTTTTTTTATTTTTAACATAAACATCTTCGTTTAATAGGTCTGTTAATTTCATAGTTCCCTCTATTTTTATCTCCATCATCTTCTTAGCCTCAGCTTCGATTTGTTTTTTGATATTAGATGGTACTTTTTTATCGTAATACTTTACTTTACCTTTTGAATCAATGTGAGCTACATTTTTGTAATCACCTTTTTCTTCTTCGGCTTTGTTATAAATAGTTATTCCGTTTCCTTTACGAGCCATTCCAATATCATACTTAACTTCATTAACTACTGATTCTCTCAACTTTATTTGACCTTTAAAGTCTGGATGTTTCAACAATTTTTTAGCAAATTCTTTCGCTTGTTTTTCTGTAGTTTTTAACTTATCACCCTTACCTCTAAATTTTCTATCTCTACCACCCAAATCATAAGTAAAAGTTGATTTACCGTTATTAATATTTAACATCCAACCAGTCTTACCTTTAAATAATTCAGCTTCTCCTTTTTTTACTTCGTTAACTACTGATTCATTCTTTACATCTGAATACAAATCTTTAACCCATAAGATAGATTCTTTATTTGGTTTAACTTGTTTTCCGTATTTTTTAAAGAATTTTTTAATAAAATCTTCTTCACTTGATGATGATTTAATTGTAAGATGTATATCACTCATCACACCCTCTTTAAGTCCTTCAGGAACACAATTAGGAACATCTTTACCATTCTTCTTCTTCATACCTACCATTTGGTAGTTCTTCCAACAGGGGTTATCATCTTCATTAACTACTGATTCGTTTTTGAACGGATTAAATAAACCTCTCTTATTTACTTCCTTTTCAGTAGATGGTGCAACCTTTGCATTGCTTTGGTGTTTGTTTTTAATTGGATTGTATTTTTCCAATTCATCTACATTCACATTACCATCAGCATCAGTTTTCACTTCACCTGATGCATCATCACCTAATCTTACGATACCAACAGTCTTAGTTCTTTTATTATAAACTAAATCATCCTTTTTGAATTTACCTTTAGCTTCATTTACATTATCTCTCATTGCTTTTGATAAATCTTTAATGTGTTTCAATTCTTCTTTAGCACCTTTAAATTTAGCGTATCTATCTAATCCCATAACACTCATAATACCTAATGATATGTGTAATCTAGCTTTTGCTGCTTTTGGATACTTTCTACCATAAGGAGATGAGTTAAACCAATCAATCATAGCTTGTGCCATTTCTTTTGATAGTTTAATTCCTTCTACTCTATCAGTATTTCCTTTTACAACCTGTTTTAGTCCACCGATTGCTGAAATTTCGTTGATTGAGTTTCTTATTTCTGTTAATTTCATTTCGTTTCCCTTAAATTGAACAAACACCATCTATTTCACAGATGATATCTCTTACTAATGTATTAATTTTTTTATATGAAGGTGTTTTACCCTTACCTACTACTGATTCGTTTACAGGTCTCATAAATGCACCATGTGTTGATGGGTTTGAAACAAAATCCCAACAAATTAAATCAAAATCATCTTCTACAGTAACAGTTCCATTACTACTAGCTTCTTTTACAGAGCCCATACCCCTTGAAGAGATACCAACAGTACAACCTGCCTCTAAAAGTTCTTTAAGGATGTTTCCTGCTGGTGTTTTAAGTACTTCTACTTTACCCATCACATCATCACCCTTCCAATATACTTTTCTAATAATATGTGAAGTATTTTTTAGTTCAACTACCGAAGATTCAGGGTGGTCTAATTCACCAAAGGCCCTATTTTCTTTAATCTCTCTACCCATATACTTTTCAACTTCTCTTTCTAAGATTGAACGTGGATATACTCTACCATTTTGATTTTCTGCCTCTGCTCTTTGAAGGACACCGTTAACAATCAATCTACCATTGTTATCTTCCAATGATTCATTGATTTGACTCTTAGTCATAGTAAATGGTATAGTATCTATAAGTAATTTATTCATTACGCTCCCCAAACTTTTCGTTTCTTATATAAGTCGAACATGATTTGTGCTACTTCATATCTAATAAGTAGACGAATATTTTCCAAATCCTTATTTGAAAGTTCTTCTTTTAATATTTTTTTTGTTGAACTCATATTGATAGTTCTTTTATCTTTCTTGCAACGTTTAACATGCGTTCTGATATCTTACCGAATCTATTTTGAGTAGATTTCCAATATTTAGCAGAATCCACACCTACTTCAGTTTTTAGTTTAGCGTTTTGATTAACAATACGTTCTAATTTAAACATCATACTATTAATTTCTTTAATAGAGTGATTAATTTTCTGATGTTGTTTTAGATTATCATCTTTTTTAAATTCTTTATAAGATATTTCGTTAATCTTATTTTCTAATTTGTTTTCTAACGATTCTAATTTCTTTGAGTTCATTTTCGATTCCTTTGATTTCTTATAACCCAATACTTCAATGTGGTCATCATCCAAATCATCTTCATCTTTACTCTTTGAAAATGCTTTTGGGGTTTTTGGTGGACCTGCACCACCATCTAAATTAGAAGTAACGTTCATTTCTTCTAATTCCTCTATCTCTTCGAACTTATTTTCAATTTCTTTTAGTAAACTTTTCATTTGAATACCCTTTTCAGTTCATTGTGAAGTTCTGTGTATCTTAGAAGTGATAGAATTTGAGATTCCGTAATTACCTTAGATGTTTTTACCTTAGATATCAACTTAACTACTTCATTAACTTTAATCTGAGTAACTGTATCTGTAACTTTAACTGTTTTGATATTTTTAGATAGTGAATTACACTCTCTTACTACAAATTTCTTTAGTTTTTCAGAATTATCAACTGAGTTTATGTATTCTCTAAGAATATCTTGTTGTTTTTCAGTTAATGTAGTGTATTTGTTGTTGAAATTTTCAACTAACATCTTCCAAGCAAGTAATCTTACTTCTTTTGGTTGTTTTGAATACTCTTCATTAATAGTAGTTTCAATAGTATTGTTAGTATTGTTGTTTGTTATTAGAGATTCCATCAATGTAGATTTACAATCTACATATTGTTTTGGATTATCTGAATTTTTATGTTCAAATAATTTATAGATAGATGCATTCTCTTTATAGTTAGATACTCTATACTTAAAGAAATCTTCTATTACAAAATTCTTTTTAATCGCCTTTATTAAATTATATTTTTGTCTATTTAAAACAGATTCATTTAATTTAACTCGTTCTTTTAGGATAATGTTTAAAAATTCAGAAGCCTTATACTCAGAATCAAAGTTTTCTTCAATGAATAGTTTGTATAATCTAAGTTCCTTAGATAACTCCGTACTCTTACTGAAATGTTCTTTAATTATTCTTGTAGCAAGCGAATCCTTATTATTCAATGTATCGGTTGCGATTTGTCTAACCAACAATTCGAATAGAATTCCTGTATTTTTGTATTTACTGTGTTTTAGTTTTTTCATTATTCACCTCTAATTTTGGTAGAGTAACCTATCAATTTGTTAATAAATATCTTAATTCTAAGAATTCAGTATATTTTTCTCATCTAATAATCCGTCTATCGGTTCTGATGATTCTTCCTTTAAGGATTCTAATATAATTTTTTTAGTTTTTACTTTACGTTTCATACCACCAACCAACGCTTCAATGTGTTCTTTATTGATTACATTTTTGGCCCTATAAGATTCTGCTTTTACACTAATACCTTTATTACCCAATGGGTCTCTACCAAATGGATTTTCATCCGTTCCGTAATTACCACTCTCTTTAGGTCTACCAGCTCCATCAAATCCACCTTCTGGTGCACCACCCTCTGCAGTTGGGAATCCAGCGTTATCATCACTATCATCACCACCTTCATCACCACCCTGTTGCATAGATGCTAAATCATGTGGAGTACCAAATGATTCTCCTGATTTTATAGGGTCGTTACCTTCAGATTCTATTTGTTCGTGTCTGAATGCTAATTTAATATCATTAATAACTTTAAATTGTTCTTCTTTCCACTCTTCATCACTCATATTGAATATATTTTTGTACATCCATTCTTGTGATACCATTTTTAAATCTTTCATATCGGATACTAAAGATACTTTTTCAGACCAAAGGTTTGCTTTCTCTTGTTCGTATATAATAGATGGTGTTGTAAGTTCTAATTCGAAGTTTACTAAATCATCATCTGTATATCCTTGTGAGTATAAGTGTACAATTGCAATCTTAGTTAATTCTGAAAGTACAATCTTTTGGATTCTTTCTACAGAACGTGCAAATCTAATATCTTCCTGTGCTAATGTTGCTTTACCCTCAACACCTTCTTCATATCCAATAAATGCCTTCGGAACTTTAAGTGCCGCTAACATTCTATTTTTTAAATACTCAATATCATCAATACCACCAAATTCCATTCCACTTAGAGAATCGATTTCAGTACCACTCTGTCCACCTCTTACAGGTAGATAGTAATCTTCCATCATATTCTGCATATTGAACTTTAAATTGTACTCTCCTGTTGCCTCATCTACATATGGTACTTTTTTCATTTGGTCAATGATGTTTGCCATATATGAATCAACTTCTGCAGGTGGAATGTTTCCAATATCAATTTTAAAGATTCTCTTTTCAGGTGCTCTCATAATTCTATGAATCATCATTGCATCTTCCATAAGAGTTAATTGTTTCCAAGTCTTTCTAGCTCCTTCTAATAAAGAACGACCATAAGGAAGGAAGTTTGTATCTGTTAATAATCTAAAGTGAGCCACCTGAAACGATTCTAAGAACTTAGTATTGTTTCTTTGTGAAATGGCGTTTGTATTTTGTTCTTCTACTTCAAATCTTACTGAGTAAGGATTATCTAAATCATATCCTTCTTCTCTACGAGTTTCGTAACAAGATAATGGTTGTGCATTTACAACACCCATCTCATCATCAATATCTAAGTAAAGATAGTAATCACCATATTTGTTCATACCTCTAACCCAACTCCAAAGATTGAACTCAATGTTCAATACATCGTAAAATAGATTGTGTAATGTTTTCTTTAATTTCTCATCAGATGATTTGATACGAATTACATCACCCATATCATTTTTAAGTGTAGTTTCATCTGAGTATATATCTAATATAGATGAAATAATAGAATCTTTATCCATTGCTTCATAATCTGTATATAATTCTAATTTGTTTGAATGATAATTAAATCTTTCGTTGTATGTTTGCCAGTTCTTTCTTGAGTTTGAACCATGTAACCTACCGTATCTATCATAATACGCAGAACCTCTACGATTACCATCAGATTGTAATCTTGATGAATCTACAACCTTCAGCTTATCCTTACCAACTCGTCTTACAACGACCTGTGTTGAGAATAATCTTTTTAATCTTCCAAATAATGATGTATCTGCCATAATCTTTTCTTTAATATACTACTTATAATGTATAAATATACAAAAAATATTTTTAATATCCAAATTTTATAGTAACCAACTTATATCTTCTTCACCTTTTCCAGTGTTAACCTTCCAAGATTGTTTAGCTGCCTTCGGTACTGTTTTAAATACTCCACGGTTTTTAGTTGTTAAATCTAAAGCTCTTCGGTTTAAATCAATTCCCTGTTGTCTTAATTTCAATGCAGTATCCCTAACCCATAGTGATGTTGAAAACGAAATTGTTAAATCATCGTTGTAACCACTTTGAGCCTCTGCCCTACTACCATTCCATATAAAAACAAAAAGTTCTTCTATCAATCGTTTTGAACGTATGATGGGAACTCTCTCTCTCATATAAGTATCTAATTTTGAGATAACCAATGGACGAGTTCTACTTGTCATAGAAAATCCTGGTACCATTTGTGATTTATCTTTTAAATCATATCCCTTTTGTAAATGAATATCATTATCTGTATATCCAAATTCTTTAAATGAGTAATATAGATTACTATAGTTTCTATCAATTGCTTCTTGAATAACTGCCCATCCAATATTAGCATTTTCAATCACTAACAATGCATCGTTCCATTCTGTTGCAACATTCACTAACATATTACCATAGTCTTTAGTACCAATCTTACCTTTGTATTCTGCTACTTGTTCTACACTTTCTACATCTATAACATGGAATGCTGAGTAATCGGCCCCATCACCTCTGGCAACATCGGCAACTACTATATAATCTTTTTGATAATTTGGTTGCTGCCATATCCAATAGTTTCCATCGAATCCTCGTTTCTCAACAGGTTCTTGTACATGAGTTTCTTCATACCATTGAAGGAGTTGTCCATCTACTACTGTATAACCAGAACTGATAAAATCACAATCACATTCCTGTGCTGCCATCTTCTCACCCAATAATTGAGTTTGTTCTGTTCTCCACTTTTCGTTTCGTTCAGGATGTACAGTCCAATGAAGTTTGATTGGATTCCAACCATCTTTGTTCTCACCCTTTAACCAAGTTTTATGAAAGAAGTTACCAACACCATTTGGAGTTGATAAAACAATTGCCTTTCCACCAGTCGATAGAGTAGATTGAGCTGATGCCCAAATCTCATCTACACCCTTAATGAATGCACCCTCATCTATAATTAACATTGATAATGCCTCAGAACGACCAGCATCACTACTTGCTGATGTTGCTTTGATTGTTGAACCATTTCGTAATCGTAAGGATAGTTTGTTATCTTCTTCGGTTTCACCTCTTAACCAGCTCGGTAAGTTCTCATGCATATACCTAACCTTAGTAACTAAGTTTTTAGCTACCTCTTGTTTAGTTGCAATTACCAATATGTTTTTATCTTCGAAAAATAACATCATCCATAAAGAATAACCGGCGGATAATGTTGAGATACCTAACTGACGTGATTTAAGGATTACATTGTAACGGTGTTCATCCAACTCATCCATTACATCCTCTTGGAAAGGATACAAATCAAAAAGAATCTTACCTCTCTTTGGATGTTGTATGTAACAATATTTTTTAAAAAAGTAGACAGGGTCTTTAGCACATTTAATGTACTCTTCTCTAATAAGTTCTTTTATATTTTTACTCATTTCTTTCCCAATTTCCAAAGAAACTGAGTAGATATGATTGGTTGGAATTGGTCATTTAATCCAATACCCAATCCAAATGCCTGCTTCTTCTTTGTTCTAAGTAATATAGAACCACCAACATAATTAAATTGTTTAGTTGTTCCATTCAAACCAAATCCTACATAGAATTCGTTTTTATTAATATACTTTGTTTCAGTTACAGTAGTTGTTGGGTAGATTAAATCGTAGATTATTTTTCTTGATAAAATTTTATTCTGAGAGATTGTATCTTTAATTGTTAAATTCAATGAATCTAATTGTTGAAAGTCCTCATAAACATATTTTGCGAAGTAATCCTCTAAAATAGATAGAGTATCAATTTTCTGAGTTAACCTAATGGTATCAATCTCAGTTTTGATTCTGGTAACTATTTTAGGAACGTATTTTGTAACTTCTTTAGTAATGGTATCGTATTTCGTTTCTACCTTTGTGATAATAGTAGGCTCGGACGGGGTATTATCTACCCCATCTGTTCCACTACACTGTCTTAGAAAAATTATAACTATAATTAATACTAAGATTATCAGATTCTTAAAATTTCCGATATACTTTTCCATTTACTACCTTATTTTTTAGCAGCTGGATTTCTTTTTTTATTTGATGGTTTTCTACCTTTTCGATTACCACCCTTTACAGCCTCTACGACATCTTTAGATTGTTTAGCTAAGTTCTTACCAGCTTCCTTAACGTCTTTAAGTTCTTCTTTAACTCTCTGAACTCTACGTTTAACTTCTGATTTTACTTCTGCTACTTCTTCTTTGATATCTTGTACTGTATCTTCTACTACATCAGGAATAAAATCTCCATCTCTGTCTTTGATTTTTCCAGTGTATAGTAATACTGCGTATGTTGCTGCGATAACTGCTACAACTCCTACGATAATAAATAATGTGCTCATAATTTGCCTTTTTAGTTTTAACTGATTATATAATAAATATTAGAAATAATTTAATAAACCTATTTACCATTTTCTACAAGACCAATATCTTGCTTTCCATTTTGGACCAGGTGTATCACAATTCATCCTTGCTCTAAATGATTTACGAGCTCCAGGATTATCTTTTTTGATTACCATTCCCTTTTGGCCAAAGTTTACTTTAACAACATTACCTTTATCGTTTTTTACATAAACTTTAAATTTCTTAGTATCACCCTGCATTGGTTTGTTAAGTTCTACTTTTCTACCCTGATACTCAGCCTCTTTTATTACTTCAGAAAAAGATGCGGATGTTTTTAATGGTTTAACAGATTCGTTTTTTGATTTATCGTACTTATCTTTTATCTTTCCGATTTCCTCATGTCCTTCACCCTTACCTGCTGCAGATTGGATTTTAGTCATTCCTTCTTTACCGTACTTCTTAACACCAGCCTTATACATAATACCACTTTCAGAAACATCTTCCTTCTTCATAAGTTTGTATGCCGTATGTCCCATCATTACGATACCACTCTTAACAAACTTATCTTTATTAGATTGTTTTTTAAGTGCATCATATACTTGAACCATTAGGTTTGCTGAACCCATATCAACTCTTACTTTCTTACCACTCTTAGTATCTTTAATCAAATCGTTTTGTTTATCTTTTACGATTTTTCTTAATTGAGTAATTACTTCAGGTTCTTTAGCTTCGTTTACTACTGATTCTTTTTTGAATCCACTATCTTCTCTATATCCTTTTTTCAAAAGTTCACTTCTAAACTTCTCTAAGTCTTTTTTGTTTTTTAAAATTTGAATACCATAGAAATCACTACCATCTTTGTGTTTTGATTTTCCATCATGGTAAGAGATTGTGTATTTTGCTCTACCAATACCATCTTGTTGGTAAAATCTTTTTTTACCTTCGTTTACTGATTCATTTATATCTTCGATAGTAGCTGCCATATTACCAATTGCCATAGTTACGTTTCCGTTTCTCTGATATAAATAATACTTAACACCTTTTGGGTTTGCTACATTCTGAAGGATTATTCGTTCTACTTTTTGTTTACCTACTAAAGTTTTACCCTTAGTTACTTTGAATTTTGCTTCATTACCACTACTCATTGATGAACCATACTTAATTGTAATCTCATCACCTTTTTTGAGTTTATCGTAAATCTTAAATCTGGCTTTCATATCCATAGATTTACCTTCGGTTAATCCCTGTTGGTTGTTTATTTCATTTACTTTTTGTTCGATAGTATCAACGTGTGATTGAATATAAGAATGTTCTTGTTCCAATCCCATTATTTTTGCCATCTTCATAATATTTTTTGCGATATTATTAGCAACCATTGAATAATCTCTCTCAGGGTTGTATCCTTCTCTCTGAATATGTTCTTCTATAAAGAAAAGTGCATCTTGTAATCTTACACTTCTTTCAGCCATATCCATATCAACACCTTTGGATTCTATATTACCATATAGTTCCGATGCTCCTTCTGAATGTGCACACATATGGAAGTATTTAGTTTGATATTCACCAACCTTTACTTCTTCTGCATCATTTTCATCTTCGTTGTAATCTTCACCTATTGGAGTTTCTTCTTTTCCACTCATATCTTCATATTCATGTGAATGAGTTACTTCTTTGATAAACTGATTTATGTACTTTCTAATACCTTCGTTCATTCCTTCTTTAAGAGAAGTTACTTTAGCACCTACGGGCCCACCAATAAACATTGAAACAAAGAATGCTATCGCATCAATGATATCGTGTCCATCCCATTTTGCTGCCTTAGCGATTGGTTCACCATGATTCTGTTCGATTGAATCTTCCATTGAAGATTTACCATAGAATTTAGATTGTTTTGCTTTAGGAAACATTGAATCCACTTTCTTAGCCTCACTATGAAAGTTTGCATCTCTTAGTGCTCCTATTAGAATGTGTTTTACTCCATGATGTACTTCCGGGTCTGAACCTCTGTACCCTTTGAAGTATGCATCTAAATCTTTTTTAACTTTTTTGTTTAATCTTGGATTCATTGTTATGCTCCGTTGTCTTTTTTTAATTTATCTATAAAGTTTGTTCTAAACTTTTCAAAATCTTTATCTATTTTTTCTACCAATACTTCTTCAGTCATACCCTCACCCCATTCTTCAATAGAACCATCTTCATTTACGAATGATGCCTGAAGTGTTGATTTTAAAACTTCTTTTTCAATTTCAGCCTGTTTTAACCAAGCCTCTGCATTTGATAATAATTTTTTTCGTTCATACTCATCATACTTACCATCTAGTTTTAATTGGTATTCCATTTCGGTAACACAATTTAAACACATACCATGTATAGCCTTCATTTTCAAATCGGCCTGACCTGGGTCTGTTGTAGTACAAGTTTCTTTGTTACAGTTAGGAAATGCTTTTAACTCTTCTCTAAGTTTAGAGAGTTTCCCTACTTTAACTTTGTATCCAGTTCGTTGTTCCCATGTCTGTCCTTTATCATCAGACCAGGTTTCACCAACTTCTCGTTTCACAAACACTTTATCAGTAAATGAGATTGTTTTTTTAGTTTGGGTTTTGTGTTCCCCACCTAACATCTCTTTTACTGCTTTAATATTATTTAATTTTGACATAACTTATTGTTTTATATAAATATAGGAATTTTTCTTTAAGAGTAGAATAATCCTAGTATTTGATTTAATGATGCAAATGTTCCTGTTAATTTATACGTTCCACCTTTGTATGTGAATACGATTCCTTCGTTTGGTACAATCTTATCTTTACCACCTACAGCGGCTAATCTTTCTAATTCCATTTTTAATTTTGCAATCTTCTTTGGGTCTCCACTCTTCTGAACATCTTTGATTGTGGAATCCAATCTCTTCTTCATATCTCTAACTGCCTTATCAGGGTTAACTGTTAATGCTGAACCCATAAATGAAAGTACATCTGCACCCACACCTAAGAATATATCTTCGAATTTACGAAGATTTGTTTTAGATATTTTTACTTTATCCTGTTTATCAGTTTTGGTTGCCCAATCTAATACTTTAGAATCTGTAATATTCTTTTTGTTTAATCTAAATGAGTTATCATAGAATGCCCATCTTTTAACCAACGCCATTTTAGTTTTGTTATCTAATGTAGATGGTGAATTTTTATCAACATATTGTTCCCACCATGCTTGATGGTAATCTGCAACACCATTAGAATCTTTTAGTTTAAATTCTTTTTGAACTTTGTTTAATTGTGAGTAGTACTTACCTTGTAACTTAGAAAGTTCTACCGATTGTGGTAGATTTACAACAGGTGGTCCTTGAATTGTATAATTCTTTTGAACATCCTGATTGATTTGTTTAATCATACCAGCTAATATTCTAGCAGATGAAGTATCAGCTCCAATTGCTTTTCCATTCTCATCATAATCCATTGTTCCGTGGAATACTAAAAGTGGTTGTCCATAAGGAATCACATTTACTGATGTTGGGAATATAACTTCTATATTCATAAAGGATGAACCTTGATTGAATACTTTATCTCTTTGTGCTTTTGATAAACCTTTAATTGCTTTTGATAAATCTTCCATAGCGAAATTGTATGCATCGGTTAATCCACCTCTACCTTGAAACTTAGAAGCTACTCCACTAATATCCAATGCGTTTTCACCACTATTCTTTAGGTGGCCACCATTACGAGCGGCGATTAATCCTTTATCATCTCTATAACTAATAGCAAGTGCCTGTCCATCTGTTTTTTCTCTAGTGAATTCTAACTTACCATTTAAAGCGTTTGATATGATTGTTTTTAAATCACCAAACGTTAGATTCATCTCTGTATCGAATGGGTGAGCCATATGTCCGTATGCCCCACCTTCGGTAATCAATCCTTCTTTTACTATATTGTTCGGTGAAGTTTCTTTTTTAGGTTCATTTTTAGAACTATCTTTTCCTTTTTCAGCATCTAAGAAATCAACTAACTTATATCCTACGGCAGTTGCTACTTTTGTAATATGTGATTTCCATTTGTTATAAGCTTGAGTTCCTTTAAAATCATCATACCTTTGGGATTGTGCATCTAAACCTGCAATACCTGATGGGAAGTATGATACTGGGTATTTATCTGGTATACCACCATCAAATAAATCATATATGGTTTCTTCATCAGTACCTAATATATAATCAACTACTTGCCAACCTAATCGTTTTGCCACATCATCACCAACTGCCTTATATGATTTTGAATTACCATAATATGCACCTGGCCCATCATCAACTGTTCCTTTAGTAGTTGAAAGTGCACTACCCTCTGATATTAGATTGTTAAAATCAAATGTAGATAAAAAGTTTTCCATTTTAGTGGATATTTTACCTAATCTATCTGTTATAAATTTATATATCTTTGGATTGAACTTTCCATCGTATGCTTTTTTGAAACCTTTCTTCTTCGAATCACTATCACCAAACGATAATAACTTTCTAACTTCTGTTCCACTAATACCACCACTCTGTGCTGGTGCTACATAAACATATCCCTTTTCTTCATACCCTGTTGTAATTCTATCTGGATGATATGGTTCAAAATACTTACCCTTTAATCTATATCTATCTTTTTCACCAACTACAGTTACAAATGCTGTAGTTTCTTTATTGAATTTACCTATAATTTCTTTTGGAGCGTATGGGTTTTTGATTTGAACGATTTTATTTGATGAGATTCCAAACATCTTCATCATAATCATTTTCTTTTCGTTAAACTTAAATGGTGATTTTAGATTATCTGTTTTATTAGAAGTACCAATGTAAACATTATCTCTACCAAATTGCTTTACCAAATGTTCGTAAGTGGCATTATGTCCTTTATGAAAAGGCTGAAATCTACCAGCGTAAACTACTACCTTTTTTTCTATACCTTCAGTTAAGATTCCCTTAACCCACTCTTTAATTAGTTTTCCCATAGTAATAAATATAGTTTAATTAATTATTAGAACCTTTTTCTAATTTATTAATTCTTTCTGTTAATTTTTCAATCGTATCTGATTGTTCTTTTACTGCTTCAATTAATACTGCCGTTAGTTTTTCATAATCCACAGTCTTATATAGTGTATCTTCTTCACCGTCTACATATGGTAGTGTGTGTTCATGTACTATATCAGGAATAACCGATTCAACTTCCTGTGCTATAAGCCCTAAATCATGTTTACCTTTTCTATTACCATTATTCCAATCATACTCAACACCTCTAAGTGCTTTGATTTTATCTAATGGATTTTCAATTGTTTTAATGTTATCTTTAAGTCTTTCATCTGATATAGTTGATGAGAATGCGATAACATCACCATCAACGTGTAATGTACCATTATCTAACAATCTCATATCCTCACCACCAGCAGTGTACCATCTAATACCTACAGATGCATCGTAGAATGTATAATCGTGAGTGTTACCTGAATAAACATCAGTTGAAGTTGAGTTTCTTCTTCTATCATCTTCTAAACGGAACGCAGTTCCACTTAAAGCCATACCATAGTTTCCATCTGCTGAATAGGTTGTGTTAGTTGATGCGATTGTAATCTGATTTGAGTTTTTAGAAAGAGATACATTACTTCCAGCTCTGAAATCAATAGTTGCACCAGACTCAACTTCAGAAGCTTCACTGGAATCAACAGATAAATTTAATGAATAACTACTACCAGCAGATGGTATTGCTTGTGTTGATAATACACCTGATGCGTTAGCGATAATCATTCTGTTTCCAGTTCCTGATAAACTAGATATAGTTGTATTACCAGATTCATCTAAATTAAATAAAGTATTTGCAGTTCCTGTAGTGTGATGGCCTATACTAAATGTATTTGTACCATTATTATTAGAATCAAAATTCATTCTAATATGGCCAAATGAGTTTATAGTAATATCATCACTATAAACCCCATTATCTGTTGATGTTATAGAATGGTTAAAGTTAGTTCCGTATGAATCAGAATCCCACGTAAAGTAAATTCCACCAAATCTATATAGATTAGAGTAAGCGTTATTTACGGATTTACCATAAATATCTCCAGATACAGTTGTATTTCCTGAAACTGTGAGTACTCCATTAACATCGGCACCTGTACTGTTGATAGTCATTCTTCGAGTTGTACCATATACAAATTGTAAGTTACCTGCGGAGTTTGTAGTTAAATTATCTGGTGATTCGTAAATTTTTGTATTACCACTAGTCCAACTTATTCCTTCGTTTGGTCCCGGGTCATTAAATGACATTTGACCTACATTACTTAATGTATTGTTTGCCATATTGATACCGACCGTTGTTAATGTTCCAGTCAAACTACCACCAGCTAATGGTAGTTTAGTTGAATCAGTTCCACCTGTTGAGGATATTGTTACTGTACCTTCTGATTCTGAAATACTAACATTTGTTCCTGCTTTAAGGGTTAATGTTTCAGTTGAACCTAGTGCAGTTCCAGTTTCACCATCTTCTGTTCTTACACCTCTAGTACTTTGTGTATTAGTCCACGGAACGTTAACTACCGCTTGTCCAGCTGAGTTTAATTGTAAACCATAAGTTCTACCAGCAGTTGCTGATACTGTGTTAGCTGCTACTGATTGGTCTGTATTACTGAATAATTCAATACCACCTCGCACAGTCGCTGTTGCTTCTGGTAATGAATAGTTATTAGCCGATGCTGCAATTCCATCTAATTTATTTTTTAGAGTAGTAGTGAAGTTTTCTTGAGTTAAACCACCAGCACCAACTGAATAAGTTGTGTTAGTATCTGTTGAACTAAATGTTACTGTACCTTCTGATTCTGAAATACTAACATTTGTTCCTGCTGTAAGGGTTAAGGTTTCATTTGCCTCTAATGCAGTTCCAGTTTCACCATCTGTTGTTCTTACACCTCTAAATGTGTTTGTATCTGTATTGGTATCAGTCCAAGGAACGTTAACATACATTTTTTCTGAACTTAATTCAACTGGATAGTTTTTACCTGATTCGGTATATCCAATTTTAAAACCACCTCTTGTTAATGCAGTTCCTAATGGTAATGAGTATGTAAAGTTATTTGCGTTAGTTGCTCCTGTATAACCTAAGTTAGCTAAAGTTAATGTTCTCGTAGCAACTGTTCCGTTTGCATCAGTAACGTGACCCGAAGTATCCGTTGTTATATTAAAATCTAAATCAGAAATTACAGTAGCACCAGTCAATGCAGTTGTATCGATGTTGATATCATCACCAGGATGTGTTGGGTGAGAATATGAACTTCCACCACCACCTGCAGATGCGGATGTAAATGATAATTTACCAGAATGAACATCCATTCTAACAAATTTGTTTTCTTTTTGAGTAATTAATCCCCCACTACCACTAAATGAAGAACTAACAATGTTATCTTGTTTTAGGTTTAGATATAACTCATCCCACTTATCATTTTTCGAACCTAATGCGAAACTTGAAGTTGTATTCTCTAATCTATGTTCAGGAACAAAGTTTCCATAATGACCCGTTGTTGATGGATTATCATGCCAAGTTAAGTAAGTATCTTTTAAGTGAAGATTTTGTACATCTAATGCTGGTATCCTAGCAGGTTCTACCATTCTCATTTCAGTAAGTGCGAATCCTAAAGTAAACGAACCACTAGCTAGGTTTCTACCACCAAATCGTTTACCTTCTTGAAATCTTTGTGGCATTTTAACCGAACCACTATATCTACTACTAATCTTAACTTTAACACCATATACATCACTACCAGATGGTGGTGGTTGTGTTGCTCTACTGAATTCGTATTGATGTTGATTATATTTACTTTCAGAAGTCCACGTTGTTACAATATCAGTTAGTGGTACATCAAATACAGTCCAACTAGCGTTTGTAGCTTTTGTATCTTTGTAACTTTTTTCCCAAACAGTATCTGAAGTACTACCAGAGGTTACGTTAACTTCTACTTTATATTCAGGATTAAATCCACTAAATGAACCTGTCGATGGGTGAGCCGTTCCTCTCATCGCAAACTGTAGATGTGTTCCTACTGATTTAGAAGATAGGATATCTTGTAAGTTTATATTATCTGTTTCTATAGTTGAAAATGCATTCGAAGCAGTTTTTGCATTAACAGCGTTAAATATAAGTTTAGATGAGGTTACTTGATTAAATACTAACTGATTACCAATTAGTTGAGTTGGTAAACTACCTGATGCACGTGCTGCTGTTGTTGCATCTGAGTTTTCTATAAATACATAATCATTGTTTACACCACTAATATCTTTCCAACTTTTGAATTCTTCAGGATACCCAATTCCATCATTTGTTACTTTAGTTAAAAACTGAGGTGAGGTTGAAAATGCACCACCTAATGTAAATGATTGGTGATTTCCAACAATTACAGAACCCGTATGAACCAGTTTTGCTGTTGTACTTGAATTGTAACTTTCACCCATCATAAAACCATCAGTTTCAGAACCCAATCTTACATCATTTCCATCTTTAGAATATGCCTCAACAAATGGTAGACTATACTTAACACTTGTAATTTTTGGGTTTTTAACACCTGTTTCTACAATCTTACCTGCTAGGAATGTATCTTGTCCGTAAACTCTTTCTGCCTGTATATTACCTTTTACATCTAACTTAGTAGGGGTTAGATTTAATAAAGATGAACTTATTTCAAATGTAGTTTCGTTACCCTGTACTCTACCCGCTGGAGATTTAAAATCAAATTCATTTGCAAATATAGTCATATCCGAACCTGATATTCTACCGCCAGTAAAATTAATCTTAGAACCTGTTACCTGTCCATCTGATTTTTGAATATACTGTGATGATGATATTTCACCACTACCACTAATTTTTAAAATAGAACCTCTACTAAATGAACCTGAAAGTGTACCCATTCTAATAGTACCATCACCAAATCTTAACTTTTCAGCGAATGTAAGTGAGAATGGCATATCAAACTTCTGTTGTTTTTGTGAAATATCAAAAAATGCCTTTTGAAAGTTTACAGATGCATCTGTATTAATTACTGTAGCAGAAATTCTGTCAGTAACACCGATATCACCTTCTGCAGTTCCGAATCCGAAGAAATTAGAATTGAGTAACCCATTTAAGTTCAATGGAACAGTTGTTGAATGAGGATAAATAGAAGAACCTTGATTAGAAGTCGGTGGTCCTAAAGTACCAGTGTCGTTAAATCCTCTACTCATTTCTTGAGTGGTTGTTACTCCACTCCCAGATGTAAGAAATTTACCTCTTGAATCAATATCTGTAGGGAATATACCATTTCTTAATATTGCCTTAGAACCTAATGTAAATGAACCACTTGTTATATTGTGATGTACTTTAAATGGTAATCCTCTTAGTTTTCTAGTTGTTGCATCTACACTATGTCCTGGCATTACTTTGTTAACATCATAAGCTGCACCGATTCTTAACCAATTTACAGGATATGCGTTAGAGATACTTACTGCTCCATTTTCAGCTTCTAATTTATGAGTATCATCTAATCCCCCAACTGCTCCGTTTCCTGAAGCGTACGCATTTTCTACGTTAACCCCATTACCATTATTATGAAGAACTTCATCTAATAATGGATTAATATAATACCCTTCGGCAAGAATCATAATATGAGAAGTAGGTGTGGCTGTTGTACTTGACCCACCATTTATATCTACATTCTTAGTTTGAATGTGTTCAACCGTAATTTCTGGAGTATCACCATTTACGATGTCATTGCGGAATTCAGTTCCAAATTCGGATGATGAAATAAATGATGGAAATGATGGATATTCTCTTTCGTTACTACCTCTAAGTTTTTCAACCTGAAGATTTGCCGCGTATTTTGTTTCTGATGTATAGCTATCAATAGTTGCACCTGAAGTCTCTACGAATCCCTGCGACATTACTGGATAGTATGGCATAATATTTATAGATGCAGTTGCTGTAGGTTTTATTCCAAGTTTTTCAAAAGCTTCTTGAATATTATAGGTTGAATTTGCCCAATTACCACCGTTAAAACCGGCTTTAATAACCGAATATAATTTAGGAATTTCTGTAGGAGATAACTCTCTTCCAAAATAGATGAATGGGGAATCAAAAATATCTTTTAATTTCATCCCAGCTTCATTTGCAGTATTCCAATGTCCTGTAGCATTCTCTGCGTTAGTATATGCTGAACTCCTACTTATCGCGGTGGAGATGGTAGTTAAAATAGATTTATCTATTGTTAATTCAGTAGAAAGTGATAATCCAGCTATTTCTGGTAATGTTCTATTGGCGTTATGTACTATTGTTTGAACG
>Ga0257110_1000188_pt1 | contig 32394 bp, 15 predicted proteins | sample LP_taG_7_FD_190184 | JGI IMG/M metagenome (GOLD analysis project Ga0257110, IMG submission 190184) | Marine microbial communities from Northeast Subartic Pacific Ocean, Canada - LP_J_2015_P26_10m | ecosystem: Environmental > Aquatic > Marine > Oceanic | place: Canada: Northeast Subartic Pacific...
GTGTAAATGAATCATTAGGATTAAATCTATTTGGACGTTTACCTGATGTCTTAAATGTTTGCCCACTATCTTTATCAAAAGTGGGTACTGCATCTTTGACTTGCGTATAAGGTTTTGACTCACTAAATTGAGATACTCTACCTCCTAGAGCATACTTATTCATTTTGTGCAAACGCTGAGTACCAAGTGCAGCTACGGCTTTTTTTCTTACTACAAACTCACCGGGAGTAAGCATGGCCGGAACAGTATCACGACTTCCAGAACCAGGAACCACACCACCTCTAGCGAACTTTTGAACATATCCACCCGCATTTAAAGTATTGCCACCTTTTTTAATACCACCTAAAAATCCTCCGCTAAACTGTGTTAGTGCCTTAAATCCTTTGATAGCAAAAATAGCGGTAAGAGCAGGTAATGCTCCTTTAGCCGCATCAGCTACAGCTATCAATGCACTACTAATATCTAAAGCCGCCCTAGCAAGATCTTTAAACCCTGAAGAACCAGCAACACCTCTTATAAATGCCGTAAATTGTTCATTAACCTTTGCAATCTGATTAGCAAGACTTTGTTGTGCTACAGCAGCATCTCTTGCTAGCGATCCACTACCTCTTTGAGCAACATTTAATGCTTTCTGTGCAGTTCCGAACTGTTGAATAAGAGGAATAACTTTACCGATTTGCCGGAAACCACCCAATTCTTCTACAATTCTACCAAACCGTAAATCTCTAGGATCTAAAGTTTTTAAACCCTGACTTAATAATTGTATAGCTTTATACGGACCAACAAATTTACCTTCTAAGTCTGTAAGCGTAATACCAAAAGCTTTTAATGAATCAATAGTGTCAGATCTTTGAATTCTAGTAAAAATAGTTCTTAAACCAGTAGCAATAGTTTCTGCGCTTTCACGAGTCGTAGCACGAACACTAGTAAATACAGCAATAAATTCATTTAACGCATCTGTACCTGAACTAACACCTTTACTTGCAGAAGCAAACACACCACCAGTACGAGATATAGCCGTGATAATATCACCAGCTTCAACAGCAAACTTACCAGCAACAGCATTAATACTACCTAAAGCTCCTTCTAATTGATTAGCACTAATACCAAACTGTTTCATAAGTGCGATACTACCTTCGACAGTTCTATTCATATCATCAAATGTTGGGGCTAATGCACTACGAGCCAAAGCCTGTAAAGCTTTAGACGTATCATTTGCACTTAAACCAGCCTGTGCTAAAGTTCTCGACACGCCAATTAAATCATTAGATGCCACACCGAGTCCAGTAGACAATCTCGTAATATTTTTAGTTAAGAAATCTAATTGACTCACAGGAGTTTTACTAACTTGTGCTACTTTAATTAATTCTTTTTCAAATGCTAGAAAATCTTGAGTAGCCGAAGTAACAGCATTTGACACCTTATAAATCACACCTGTGACTGTCGCAAATGCAGCAAATCTTCTAACAGCTAAAGCTGACTGTCTACCAAATTCTGCAAATTCACTACTTAAAACTTGTGTTTGTTGTGCTGCTTGTTTATTACTTTGAGCAATTTTATTAGCACTTTGAGCAACCTGATTAATTTTTTGTGGAGCACTAGAGAGACTATTAGATAATTGTTGAGCAGAAGTAGCTAACTTTGATAGTGATGAACTAGTACTATTGGCTAATGTTTGTGTTTGTTTTAATGTTTTATTGAATGAGACGAATGATTTATTTGCTACGCTGATTTGCTTGGCTGTTTGTTGATTAATTTTTACATTAACATTAGTATTAATACTACCTAATTGTTTACGTATATTACCAACAACCTGTCTAATATTAGACGGTCCTCTCAGATTAATCTGTGCTGTAAGGTTAAATCCTTTAGCCATGTGTTGTTTTTACCTTAAAAAAATAACGCCATGCTGGTAGATAGCACGGCGCTATTGAAAGAAATGAAAACCACCCTGAAAAGAAAGTTAATCTGATTCAGCTTTTGCATCCTTGTTGTCTGTTTTTGGTGCTTCATCTTCTTTTTTCTTTTCTTCTTCTTCAAGTACTACGGGATTACCGTCATCATCTAAAAACGGCTGACTATCAACAACATAATCTCCATCCACATCAACTCTACTACCATCTTTATCAACAAAGTTACCTTCTTGATCAATATATCTACCATTTTCATCAACTAGCCTACCATCTGAATCAACAGTATGACCTTGTTTGTTAATAAATCTTAACTCATCATTAACAAATTTATATTTCTTTAAAAATTTATTTTCTGGTAAATTCTTCTCAAAATTGTTGTCTAAACCATAAATCATAGTTGCTAATTTACTAGCACCTTCCAAAGCGACAGGATCATCCATCCTATCCATGTAGTCTGCTAAGTCCTTAAAATAGGGCTTGTCATTGTCTTTATACACCACACAAGCACTAACTAAATAATTAAATCTAGCATTATCGGCTTGTCCTTCTGCACTATGATTATCTAAACTAGTCCTCACACTAATTAAATCTCTAATATCCAATCTAATGTTTCTCATTGTCAAGGCCAACTTTTTAGCGTCTACTAAGGAAAATCCACCCTTAGCAAGTCGTTTTTCACCATCGTTCAATTCTTCTTGTAAAGTTTCGTATTTGGCCTGTTTCTCTTTATTCCATAATCCCTGATCTTCTAATACATCATCCATTTTAGCTCTTACAACACTATTACTTTTAATAGCGTCTGTAAATGCTGTATTATAGACCTTTTGAGCTTCTCTTTGATCAGTTAGAGAAGGAGATCTTGCTGTAAAAGACTTTTCTTCTCCGTCTAATTCCACCTTAAAATCCTCAGTTTTCATATCTATTCCCTTTCACTTGTAGGTTTACCTAAGTTATAATAATACCTTGTGTTAACATGTCCAAGGTGATCAAAATCATCTTTAATATTTCTAATTTGATTATTACCTTGATTTAAAATTTGATTCCTAGTAAAATCCCAAAGTTCTGCAAATTCCTCTTCTTGTTCAGTAAGTGGCTCATCTTTGTAATGTCCCCATAGACTACCAAAGTTTTTTTCCACTTTGTCTAAGGCTCCTATCATTGTAGTCTGTATACGTTTCTCCATAGCTTGTCTTAATTTATTTAGATTTTTTGCCATATTATTTTTTCCTGTTAAGTTCTCTTAATTGTTGAGTTAACTCTCCTCTTATGTCTGGTAGCTCCGCTTCCCGTATTGTTTTACCATCTTGTACTGCGGCAAATCTATTGTTAATTTTTTGTTTTCCTTCTGAAGAGTTTAAATCCAAAATATTTTGTTTTTGCTGTTCATCATTTCCAGCCATGAAAAATATTTCTTTACTATTCTTAACTTTGTCACTCATCATACTATCTACACCCTTTTCTCGTTTTTCCTTTTTATTTTGCTGTTGATTAAATATTATCCAACCATCTAAAGCGTCATCATCATTAATAATATCCTCACCAGGAACTTCTGGATGTTCGCTTATATTATTATACATACTGCTTATATTTATTAATGATTTTTGTTCATCAGAATACTCTAAAGCGCTATATGGAAACAAATTATCTTTATTATTAGTATAATAGTTTTTCCAATATTCACTTCTAGCTATTTTTTTCAGATCAGTAATATCTAGCATATTTTTAGATATAATATCGATAATACTAGTAAATACAAGATATGAAATATCTTCTTCAGCAGAGAAAAAGGGTGTGTTACTATCCTTATAGAATAAAGTATTTTTTAAAATATACTCGTGTCTTACAGTTCTAGCTAAATGTTCTAATACCAAAAAATCAAACGTGTGTACTGACATATACAATTTATTAACTTGCCTTTTTAAACTTTCTATTTTTTTCTTGTTTCTTTTAGTCTTTTTAATATCTATATATTCTTTATACAGCTGTATCTTAGCATTATCTAATTGAGTTTCTGTGTTCTTTATGATTTGTTCATGTTGAGGTGAAAGTATGCGAGCACTAATTAAGTACTGTATTAAATCTTCTTCTAATATAAAATCATTATAAAGATTAGACTCATAAGTGTCTTGATAAATAATATCCGCCTCTACTTGTAGATCTAGAGAGGGACTATAAAGAACAAGCAGATCGTTGCCATAAGACAAGACCTGCTTTTTGCTTAGTATCCTATGTACTAATTGTTCTATGTTTTTCGTATTCACTAATCATCAGTCCATCCTTTATTTCCTACGTCTCCACCACAATCTATCTATCTTCTAGTCTTAGCTTGCGTCGGCTTCAAAATCAGTGTCACTAATAGCATCAGTGTAATCAAACTGACTAGCACTAACATTACTACCAGCTAAGGAATCATTAGCAGGAACATGAGTGAAATGACTATATGTCAAATAACTATAAGTAGAAGTTGCATTACCACCACCAGTATCTCCACCTTCGTAACTAACACTCTGCAATTTGTTCTTTTCACCAAGATCATAGTAACTACCATCGCAAAGTTGAATCTTAATCTCTTTGTCAACAAGAGCTTTAGGATTAGAACAAGCTGTCTCAGATTCAAGTGCGCCAACCATATCGCCAGTATGTGCAATAGTTTCAATATCGCAACTAACTTCAACAGGGAAGTTAACAAAACGAGTATAAGGAAGTCTTGAACCTAATGAATAAATTTCTTCACGACCAAGGTCCATACTTATGCTTATACTTTGAATTCGACTCAGATGGGCAATACCACCAGCATTCGAAGATATCTTAGTGGCAGTGAGGACGCCAAAAGGATCTGCCTCAGTGGTGGCGGTGGGGGCGCCTGTAGGTAGAGCACTACGATCTTGATCATACATCTGTCTACGAACAATACCTGCCCCAAAGTTTGGATCTGTAAAACGTGGTGCATGACCCTTGGCCTGTTTCACATGGGTATTGCCAGCAGTGGTATTTTGAATACCAGTATCAAGATCGTCTAAACCTCCAGGAGCAGCGCTCCAGCTTTTGTTATTTCCAACAATAGTTACATCTTCAGTAAAGTTACCATCCGAAGGAAAACTATAGCTTACGCTACTAAGATATGCAGGCTGGATAGTGCAAGCTGCGATAGCTTCAGAATTAGCAGTACCAGAAGCATCACTATGAATTGTTAGTCTAACACTACAACGATTTTCAGCAACGTTTGATAATGTACCTGTGCCCATAGCTAAACTATAGATAGTAGGCATACCGTCAAGAACTTTGCTAAGACTAACTTCTACATCAGGAATATCTTCAAAATTTTCATAAAGATCTAATTGACCCATTTGATAAATAGGCTCTAGATTAAAATTTGTATTAATTCCTACGCTTTGCAAACCTTGAATCGGTGTATATTTTATATTTGTAGGTGCATTGACCCCTGAAGGTCCAGCAAGAGCTACAGATTGACATGCATAGTAAATTCTGTTATTTTTGGTCATAATGTATATCTCCGAAAAACATTTGTGTGGGAATTATTGGATACTTACCTTTATAGGATGGTTTCAGACGTTATCCTAATTGTACACCAATGTAAATTTTTATTTACACTTTCCATATCCAAAATAGCTATATTTTTAATGTATGTCTTATTCCAGCGGTAATTTTTAATCAAGTCAAAATACATCAATCCATTAGGATTTTTTGATCCTCTATAATCTATAGGATTTACACCACTTTTGACGACTTTATGAATATCATACAACTCTATATTTATTTCTTTTTGTAGACGAATGATATCAGTAATACGATTTTTATCTGCTGCATTTTCCGCAAATACATGTAGCATAAGATCTTGACCTATATTATGGGTTAGTGTGCCTAATTGCCAAGGTTCTGCATAACTTCTAGCAATAGGTTCTATAATTATACAAGGCATTTGGACCCTATGATTAGCGGATAAATTATATTCACCCTTATTTGTTTGATTAATTTGAGGACTAGGCTGATAGGTTAATTCTTGTAATTCTTTCCAGTATGGATTAGTACTGCTTTTATAGGTTTGGCACCATCTATAAGCATAATTTAGATGTACTTTGCTACTTTTAGATATAGCCTTATCAAAAACTACCTGTCCCAATGGGTAATTAATATAATAACCCGTATTAGCGACTCCTGTAGGGCCTGGTACATGCGTACCATTGACAACTACTCCAGATATAGTATTAGGTGTATTATTGTCATTTACTCCATCATTGTAATAAAAACCACTTTCCCAAACCCAATCTTTTTTAGGAGATTGCCAAATTTGTCCAGCTTTATATCCTGGGGTATCTGTAGTTTTAAGCTCATGGAATGTTCCACCATATAATCCAGTAGTAGGCATATTTACATTTACATAACCACCAATATTCAAAAAGCCCCAATCTAAAAAGGCTTTCATATTTTCTTCTAATTCATTAATTAAGGTGTTTCCTGTTAATTTATCAATACCATTAAATACAGAATATTGTGGTAGCTCACTCATAAACTTTTCTCCAATTCAGACTGTAGCATCGTTTCTATCTGAGAATCTAATTCACTAATAGCTCTATACACCCAATTATTACCTGCGACACCAACAAACTGAGCAGGCATACGCCAATTTTTCAGTGATTTGACCATAACAGCATTACCTGTCCTAGATCTCTTGCTAGGGCCAATTTTTATAGCATAATCTTTCACTAAAACGTCTCCACCCCCCAATAATAACCAATAAAGCCAAGGAACTGCTGAACCTGTTTGACGGTCTATTATGGTGGCTTCATCCATACCTAAAACATCAGCATAATCTTGTTTAATCATTCCTATAGATATTCCTCCTTTGATTCTCGACCCAGCAACAGATACAGGTGTTGTAATAATTTCGACATTCTCTGCCCAAACATCTACTATAGCATTAACTCTAGTCGTAGGATTAGGAATACCTAATTCATCTTTTAATTGACCAGATAACAATGAATTATACTCTGGTTGACTTTGTATAGCTTTTCTAACAATACTTTGTAATTGTTTTTTTATATCTTGAGAAGCTTTTTTAAATCCTGCTCTAAGTTGTTGAGCTATTGCATCTAAAATCTTAGACTGTATAGCCTGATCATTTTCTAAAAGTTTAAGACTTATATTCATGATTTTTGCCACATAGTAATTATATAGTCATTAGAACCTAAACCCACAGGATTAGGCTCACCTGCCCTAGAATATCTATAATTTCCATAAGTTGAAATATTATTATCAATAATCATTTCTTTACAATTTTTAATTTTAGGTAATAATGTTATAGAGCATATGCTTTGCACCATACCATCAGATATGTTGATAGATTCTGAACCCCAATTCATCCAATATTTACTATCAAAGATAATACCCAAAGTAATAATTTCATCTTTAGCCTTGTCTATAAAACCAAAACCATTACAAACTGGACATATGCTTTGATGTGCAAATGCAATAGTAGGACTACTTTTAGGAATATTAGCTGATCTTTGTGTAATAGGATCAAATTCACAATTATAGCACAAGTCCCTATTTATTGATTCAAACTTTAATGTACATGGTACAGACAACGAGTTTGTAGCCAATAGTGTATCTATAGAATCTTTAAATAGTTTTTTAAATTCAGGAGTAATTACTTTATCAAACATTTTATACCTCTAATTTGTTTTATTAACCGTAACCGTAACCACCACCACCTCCATCAGCAGATTGATAGATAGTAATAGTTTCAGTATCAGAAACAGTTGATGATGCAGAAACAGAAGAAGCCGATACAGTAACAACTACAGTCTGGTCTGTATCTGTATTAAGATCGGTTGTCGTAAGGGTTGTAGTGGTACCGCTCGAACTAGATAATGCTGTTCCGTTAACAGAATTTATACTCCAAGCATACACAACATCTAAAGCTGTACCAACAATACTGGCAGATAGTGCTACATTAGATCCACCGTTAACAGTTGTGTTTGAACTAATTGTTACAGATGTTAATGTTGGAGCACTGGAATCTGCGCTTTGTAAGACAGTTATAGATTTAGTATTTGTTACACTAGTACCAGCAGCAACAGATGTAGCAGTTAGCGTCACAGTAACAGTTTGATCTGTGTCTGTATCCAAATCTGTTGTATTAAAAATCGTAGAAGAACCAGTAGTGCTAGATAATGTGACTCCATTAGCAGTAGTAATTGTCCATGCGTATATAACATCTGAAGCCGTACCTGTTTTTGATGCTATTAACGTTATATTTGAGCCACCATTAACACTGGATAATCCAGATATCAATGTTTCAGTTAAAGTCGGTGTGGGTGAAGTACAAGAATTATCATATATAAGATTATTTTGACCTCCCATATACCCATGATAGTAACATTCATAGGAAGTAGTACTAAAATCACCAGTAAATACACCTGTTACAGTACCGTAATAAAAAGTATAATCATTACCATCTAAAGCTGTTTTAGTACCAATAGATGTGGTGCCTGAGTACGCTATAGGCTTACTGTTGTTATGGAATGCTATAGGATGATTACTTGGAACATTATTAAACACGTAGGTTCCGGTATTTGCTTTGAATCTATAAGAACTACTAGAATTGCCATCAAATATATATTTGTTACCATCACCAGTATTAGCTATTGTTACATCTATACTTCCATCTAAACAAATGTCTGTCTTACTTGGAGTAAGGGAATCACAGTCATAGGTACCATGATAGTTTTCTGATAAACCATTAGGCATCCAGTAATTAACTGCATCCACCGTATGCTGATGAGATGTGCCATTTCCATTAGGATCTCTATTAGAATCATATTGAGATGAATATAATGGATAATAACCATTAACACAAACCGGAGATTCTGAATGATCTAACAAGAAGGATACTGTGTCTGTCAACGAGGTGTAAGCACTTACAGAAGAAACTGTCAATGATACATTAACTGTTTCATCATTTCTTTCTGCTATGTTTGTTGTTTCGATAGAATAGGACGATGCTGTAGTAGAATCTGAACCAGAAGCATATGGACTACCTATCATACTCCAACTGTATTGTAAATCAGCCGCAGTGCCATTTACGACGCTATCAAATGTATTGCCATTACCTGCTAATAGGGGTGTTGCATTAGATGTAATACTTAAACTAGTAAGTGTAGCACCTTGTACCACAGCTATCGTAAAGTCTTTCTCAAAGAATCTATTTGTTTGATCTGTAGTTTTAATTCTTATATTATGAGTAGGCTGAATACTATAACTTAATATAGAATTAACTCTTAGTTCATTATTCACAATAGTGAAGTTGTCGTTATCTGTTGCATTAGTACCTGTGACTAAACTGTATATAAACGTATCATTTGAATTACTATCCGTTGTACTAAGTGTACCTAAAATAGCTCCAACAGGAGCCTTTTCGCTAATCGAAGCAACAGACAATGCAACATCTGTAGGTGCTGTAGGATGAACGAAAACAACTCCATTAGGCATATAATATAACTGACCATTAATGGTGTGTGTATGATAAGTACCATCTCCACCGTTTAATAAACCATAGTTAGAAGCTTGAGCAGTCTCTAAGAATAACGGGAAGTAACCATCAACTGTTAATGGCACAAGTGAAGGTGTTATATTTTGATTAATTTTCTGCTGCTTAGTAAACGGACCAATAGCGTATGGATACGACGGAACTATTAATCCACTAGTTGTAAAAGTGAGATAATAAGCATAAGTACCCTCTGGATATTCAGGTGTTATGGAATACCTACCATTATATTGATCTAATAAACCCGATCCTTCAGTATATACAAAGTCTTGTAAGTAAGCACCAGCAGTTAAATTGTAATTGATATCATTAACACTTATGGCATTAGTATATTTATGATCTGTAGGTCTATGATCATCTGTGGACTTAACGATATAAGAGCTAGTCATTAATGCACAACCTGAATCAGCATGTTCAGAATGTTCATACCCAAAAGCCCCATATATTGGATATCCATCAAAAGCAAACCCTAATATTTTTGAGTGACCATTTGGATGTCTATAGTAATCACCATTAAAGTTAGTACCGCTATAATACGGATTACTATTATAGACTTTTGTATCTTCCCAGCATCGCTTTAAAAATTTACCATTTAAATAAGCATATTGCCTGTCGTAATTTACATGTCCACCACAATCATCCATTTTAAAGTAAGAACTAAAATGACTTCTATTATATGTAAAGCCTGATGGAGCAGAATAAATACCTATGGCTTCTCCTGATGCTCCTGGAGGAGCTAAAACTACACCATTATTAAACACACCCAAAAATCCAGTATTGGCTATTTCGGGAGAAGAGGTATTGGTACCTCCTCTGTATTGTATTTGGAAATTATAATCTTGATCTGATATAGTATAATTATTATAGAATGCACCTCTAGGACTAAGACCATCATTCACTAACGTACCACCTGCTTTAGCGGGATACGGATCTCCATCGCTAGTCACAATTAGATTACTACCTGAAAAATAAATACTAGTAGTGCTACTATAGGTACCATTTATATTAGATATTGCTAATCCATCAGCAGTAAACCATTGAGTAGCAGGTAAGAGTATTCTTTTCCAAGTATTTAAACCCACACACATATATACATATTTGTCATCATAATACAACTCACCAGCACGACCCTGTGTAGAAGGACTATGAAGGGTACCACTAGTATAAGGATTAAACACCTTATCTAAACTAAATGTAAGAGAGTTAAAACTATTATCATAGTTTACTGTAACACCATCGGTTCCAACAATATTAAGCTTTTCATTATTAGATAAATTACAATTCACTCTAGGACTATCAGCATTAACAGAAGAATCACCTATAATTAAGTTTATATTTGGTGGTGCAGGAAAATCTATTGAACTATTCTCTACTTTAACATAACCTAAACTATTCCATCTAGTAGAGTTGTCTCCTATTTTTAATAATCTAGTATCTGTTTCATAGGCTGCTTCACCTATGGCTAAAGTAGGATTGATACCTGTCCAATTTTCAGCTGTGTCTCTCCTAATTCTAATTCTTGTATAGTTAGCATGATTAAAATCTAAAGGAGTAACAAATACAGGTTTTTCTAAAACAACAGAATTACTCTCATCAGAAAATGGTCCTGTTCCCGCACCATTGGTTGCAGAAACTCTAAAATAATAAGTACTATCATTAGTTAAATTATATACGTGAGAACTCGTTCCCGTAACAGCAGCACCTTGAGCCCAACCAGTATTTGCTGTTTGATTATAATATTCTATATTATATTTAGTAACGTCATGACCACCATTATCTATAGGTTTTTGCCATGTCAAAAAAGCAGAACCATCACCACCGCTTGCTACAGGTAATAGAGGCTTAGATGGAGGAACAGCATAGTATGATATTACAGCAGTATCAAATGACATTGCTCTAAGTTTTGTTGTATTTGATGAAGCCTTAAAAGTTAAATATAAATAATGACTTGGGCTATAAATATTAGAAGATACAATACCACTAACTAAAGGCGTTAAATCTATCTCTGTTCTAAAATCTGGATCATTCGGATAGTTTTTTGAAGTATTGCCTCCAAAATCATATACTGGAGTAGTAAAAAATGGCGTTTCTATAAAATGATCAGCATTATAATAAGGTGCAACATTAAAATTTATACCAACCACACCAGTAACATCTGGATTAAATCCAGGAGCATTTACAAATGAAAGATTTAACTTAAAAGAACGTAAACTATCTTTAGGAATATTTGGTTGAAATTGTAATACACTAGCATACTCACCTATTGTCTTTTGATAAATATCTTGTTCTATACCAGTACCAGGATAATAACCTATATAGGTTGTTAGTCTTTCTCCTTCTTGTCCTTGTTGTTGTGGACTACCCATATCTATGATGGGGTTTCCATTACCTGCGTTTAACTCTGTGATGTTTACTTCATAAATATTATAGTTATTAACACCATCCACAGGATAGTTTTGAAGAGTTTTAGAGAGTATTATACTCATAGTTTTTTAACTCCCAATAAAAATCCATATGGAGCATTTATTAATCCTGTATCCCAAGGTATATTATTTGGATCATTATATGAATAAAATTGATGAATTTTACCGTATCTAGTTTTAGATAACGTTTGTACATCTCCTAATTCTACATAATTATCTCTTTCTGCATTCATTGTTTCAGGAGGTGTGAAATTTGAATTATATCTTATAGAATTTCTATTGAGTCTCCAACCATCAACATAGCCATTGCCATACATTTGAAAAGGAACTCTAACATGGTCATTCGCAGTATAAGTAGTAGTTATTCTTGTAAAAACATGAGAACCAAAATTTTTAGATATGAGTTGAGCATCTTTCCAATAAAATAATTCACCGACACCTGTTCTACCACCGGCAGCGGTTGTAGTCTGACCCCAGACATTATATGAATAGGTATTACTTAGATGATTACCGTCTTTATCACGTATAGTTAAACCATAATTAGTACCAGACTGTCCATCAAGAAATACAATCATACCTGTACTAGTTTTGCTTAATGCTATATGATGCCAACCTAAATCAGTAATACCATCACCAGGTAAAGACAGATCTAAAATTCCTGTATAGAAGGTATTCTGAGGAACATCATCTGGTTGAGAATATGTCGTTTTATAAGTAAGCGAGCCTGTGCTAACAGTTAGATCATATGAGTATTCATTGTATACCCTATTATCTTCAAAATATTGAATAGTATCACTTCCATATTTATAGTTTTTAGAAAATAAAGTAATTGTCTCATCACCCAGACCTGAAAACTGCACCCAAGCTTCCAGAGTGAAATCTATATGGGCTGGAAGGTTAGGATTATCACTATTATTGTAAAATCCTTGGTTATAACCATTTAACTCAAAATTCCTATTGCCGTGACTTGTGGACGTTCCATCAAAATTTCTGATATATTCTCCGCTATTAATTTTAAAACTACGAGAACCTATTTTAGCTTGTTCGGTAACAAATTCTCCATTTTTTACAAATTCATATGAATTGCGAGTACTATCTAAAATAAAAGTATTATTATTTTCAAAACCCATAAAACATAAAACACCAGTAGATAAGACATCTGGGTTTCCTGTATTTATTACGGGTATATATCTTGTATCTAAAAATTCTTTCTTGGCTTGTGCGTAAAATTTAATACCTCCAATAGCATCCTGAATAGTAGATAAATATGAAGAAGATTGCTTATCAGGGGTACCTATGTTTTTACCGTATGGTATATACGGAACAGCACTAATAGCTCCACTAACAGAAGTAGAAATCTTCCCAGTATCTCCATCTAAATTTTTCAAAGCTAATATAGTGCTACTAACATTAGCATTCCATTCAAGTAACCCAGACTTTTGATAATTATCGGCAATATTTCCTCCACTTGCTCCAGGAGAAAAAGGAATAACTTTAGCATTTTTACCCAAAAAAGTACTGGTAGTACCAGCATCATCTGATAATATGACATCATCAATAAGTGTCATACTACCTTTACCATAATAAATATTATCTAAATCATTAGGCAAATCATACGAAGCAGCGTACTGTGGGCTAATCCGTCTAACATCTTCCCAATCCAAACCTCCATTATAAGTTCTATTAAAAAATCTAATATTATCATAATCAAAACCACTAATATAAATTTTATCTTCCCAATTGTCTTTATCTGAAATAGTATCATCTGTTGGTATTGTAAGTAGGTCTACATCTTCTAATTTAATCTGTATATATGGTACTGTTCCTGTTCCAACAACGCCAAATTGTAAATGACACCACCTACTAATAGGACACAAAACATTCTTGCTAAGATAACCAATACCATCGAACTGATAATCATAATGTTCAGCATCAGTTGTTAATATTCTACCTGCCATATTACCGCTATTATTACTTGATCTAGTTCCAAAAACAGATCTAACCCTAAAATTATTCAGATCATTCGTAATGTTCATATCGAAATGGCCACTAACACCCTCTGTTTGTTCAACTTCAATAGCCATTGTCATTTTTTCTTGTTCTAAAATTTCAATGTGATTACCTGTGACCTTAACAGCATATAAAATTAATCCTGTGACGTTCCCACTACAAAAAGCCACTATAGGATGTCTACTATCAAACCGACCAGGTTTATCATTAGTGGCATAAGTTGTATCTTTAGTTTCGAGACCTAATATACGAGTAGTCAAAAATGTACTATCACCAGAAGGTCTATTAAATCCACTAAGTTGAACATATGTAATAGGAGTCAAATTGTTACTATCAGAAATATCTAAATTAGTTAATGCAAGAAAACCTGGAGGTGCCCCAAAACCAGGAAATCCATTGCCGCTAAGAAAAGTCCCACCTGAGTAAAGGACAGCTCTATATATACCAGTAGGTAAAACACCATTATTTGGGGAGTAAGAAGTATAATAACCATTTCCTACACCCATCCCGCCCTCATCATATCCATCAAAATTACCATTAGGATAGCTATTTGTATTATGATTATAGCTATATCCACCAAAAGCATATTTCTCATATTCTAGGGGCTGCCCTGGTTGATAGCTCCAGTAATTAGGATCTAAATCTTTAGTGATAGTACAACGGTCGAATCCGTCGAAAAATAATATTGACATTGAATCTCCTTAATACCTTTATTATACCCCTTTTATGGAATAAACTCATTTGAAACAGATGCTGACGTAGCACCAACAGAATATCCTCCACACGGAGCACAATCTGCAGGTTCTGTATATTTTTCTGGAGTAAAGTTTCTAGCATATCTAGCTTTATTAGTGATCATTACATCATCTATTTTGCCTTTAAAAGCATTATATGCTACCCCTCTACCTGTATTAAACGTATCAGAACTTTCATAATCCGCACGCTGTTCTGCTCCAATCACCATATACTTACCACTTGTGGCAACATTATAGGTCGCTACTTCTTGAGATTTTTCTTCTCCATTAACATATAATCTGATTTTATTATTAAATCTAGATACTGCTATGTGACTAAATTCTGTAGTCGATAAAGTTATATCTTCTGTTTCAAGAGTAGTTGTTGCAACATTTGCATATCCCTGTTCAGTACCTGTTTGTCCTTTAAAATCAAATCTAACTCTACGACCACCAGTTCCAGGATCATTTCTAAGATATAAATTCCATTTTGTACTTAAACTGTACTCAGTATCAATATTACCAAAACCATCTTCGAGATATGGATTATGTGCTGAAATTAAACTTTCTACACTTTGAGTACGATCTGGTTTTATCCACATCTCAATAGTAAAATCACCATTAAGTGACCAATCCTCTCCTGTAGTATCTGAATTATTAGCCACTTGTAAATGTGATCTAGTGCCTGGTGTTGGTAGAGAATGATATACTCCATCAAATGCTAAACTGCCAATACCAAACTTAAAATCAGAACTAGGAGTAATACCTTCATATGCTGCTACAGTTTTATCTCTACAACTATGATCCAAAGAAGACGCAAAAACATCCACATTGCTGTTAGGCTGCATAAAAAACCTTATATCACAATATGAATGTGGATCAGGACCGATAGGACTTAATATGTTGGTATAACTATATTCTCCAGTACCTACAGCGTTTACTGCAGCAATTCTAAAAATATATGGATGCCCATTAATTAAAGGATCTACATTAATACTGTTTATTAAACCAATACCACTAGATGCTTCTGTTAATAAAAATGTGTCTCCTATAATTCTATTTTCATCTTCTTTTAATACTCTTTTATGATCATATCTTTGATAATTGCAAACAGTCTTATGGTGTTCTGAAATTAAAGCAAAATCAGGTTCAGGCGATAAGCTCTGATTATTTTCATTTGTAATTATGTAATCATCATGAGTAAGTAAAGAATATGATTCTTCCGTTAGTCGTAAATTATCTTCAGTTAACATACGACTTAAAAAACAATCTGTGTATTCTAAAATATAATTTATTAAAGGAGATCTTCGATCCCATGGAGTATTCCAAACTAAATCTATTCTGGAATCTTCGATATTTGTAGATAAAAATCTAGTAATTTCAGGTGTTTCCGGTGGAGGATCGTATGTCAATATATCTGCAGCTGCATATGTTACTGTCCCTCTTTCGCTTAATGCCCCCAAAGATACGACATCAGCTGCTAAATAAGTTACAGAAGGTGACGCAAAAGGCTCTGAAAAAGTAACAATATCCGGGATTAAGTAAGTAACACCCGCAGACGAAGAGGCATCTGTAAATGTAACAACATCTGTGGATAAAAAAGATATTATAGCTTCTTTAATCTCTTCTTCATCATATTGTGAAGATATTCCTTGAAATGGTGGTAAAATCATATTGATTGTCCTATGGTCCGGAATTATCTCTTGTCGTATCTCCAGACAATATCGTAGTGGAATCAGAAATTTTAACTAAAGTAGCTATAGAATACTGTCCTACTAATTTAGTATGTTGATATCTATTAGCAACAGCATTTACTCCAGTAAACCGTGCCTGACCAGAACCTAATTGTACTAATAAACAATTAAAACCATCAGCAATATCAGAACTGATACTTAAATTGACAGGAGCAGTATCAAAATCTAGTGTTACCACCTTACCGTTATCACTCTGTACAATTTCATATGTAGAAGATGTTTGAGTATTGGTTGTAGCAGAAAATCTGTTTATTTGTCCATCATTAAATGATTGTGTCCCAACAAAACTGTTATTACCATTTAAAACAGCAAAACTACCAGAATCATGAATAGCTATTGAACCTAAGCCAAGCGTAGTTCTTTGTGTTTCTGGATTGGGGTCATTCAAAAATGCTTTACTCGTATTAGATAAAGTGATTAATTCAAAGTCATTATCGGCATTAGCATATAAAATTTTACCTGTTTCTACAACCAAATTAGACAAATCTTGCAGAACAGTATTGTATGCTTGTATATCTTCACCAATTGATAAGCCGGTAACAGATATAACCAAACTATTAAAATCAGCATCATTATAATCAAGATCTATATTGGCGCCTTCTGTTAAAAGCACATCTACCCTATCATCAACAGACTCATTAAAATTAATAAGATCCGAAGCAACATGATTATGTCCGACTAAACTATTAGATATAGTTACTTGATTTGAAGCACTGTTAATAGATATGTCTGTACCTGGTCCTTTAATAAATCTTAATGTAGAATTACTATCGTTAATTACAAAAGAATCAACATCATCAGATACAGTCAAAGACGACACGCCAGAACCAGTTTCACCTTGTGGGCCAGCCTCACCTTGTGGGCCGGTAGATCCTACTGGGCCTTGTGGACCTATTTCACCTTGTGGGCCTGGTAAGCCTGATCCTGGCGGGCCTTGAACACCAACATTTGCAACAATATTCGTAACGGTTGCATCGCTAGCCGTTATTTGTAAATTAGTAACACTTATTTGGGATGGATCTGTAACATCTGTTACGACTATATTTTGTGACGACTGAGGTATAATATTTAGTGTGGCCATAATAAAAATTTAATAAGTGTAAGTGTAGTTATCCGTGCCTGTATCATCAGAAACTTGAATCTTTACAGTATCTTGTCCAGACCAATCCATGCCATAGTTTGTAGTCAACGTTAACTTAACATCTAATCTATCTGTACTAGAATTGTATGTATCAACAATCATACTGCCTGTTCCAGTAGAACTTCTATAAAATCCACAATAGTCAAAACTGCCATTAATACCTGCTGCTAATTGAATATCTGGAGTATTCATGTTTAATGGTCGTTTACCACCAGAAATACTGAACGTTAATTGATCTCCATTTTTACTTACCGTACTCGGTACAATAGCAATAGGCTTATTAATATATAAAGGATAGTTTGTAAAGTACTTTTTAGGATTTATACCAACGTGTGGATATGTAGCAGTATCGAATACTGGGGTATCCTTATTATCCATTGCTGCAATCTTAAAGACTAGATCTTCATTCTCTCTAGTATTAGATCTACCTGTAATCTGGAATGTATATTTACCTTCTGTATTGTAAACTATATTGTATGGCATAATCTTTATGTTGTCATCTATATTTTTATAAACTGAAACAGCATCGTTAGCACCAAAACCTGTTAACCATCCAGTTTGTGAATTAGTATTGCCTAAGAATACTAAACCATTATTACCAGAAACCATAGTTATATAGCCATTTTGTTCTAATAAATTCAACTCAGTAGATATGAATCTATTTTTATCAACGCCTATGCTGTCACCCACTACACAATTGAAATTACCACTTAAAACCAACTCATTATCAGTAAGGTCTACTTTATGTACAGATACTGCGAAGTTAACATTTGCAGTTCCAACCATATTAGCATTACCTAGTGATGCATTAAGTGATAAATAATGAGTATCTATATTATTAGCTTCTATGGTAATAGTATCACTGTATTTTAATTCAGGATTACCGTAAACAGGCTTGTTGTAAAATTCAACAGAAACTATATCTCCAACAACAGGATTAACTCCTGATATTTTTAATGTAGTATTATTCTCAGTATACGATGCTGTAGTAGCAGATAGATTATCTTTTAGTAAATTCTTTTGAATAACACCAGTAATCTTTGGTAAAAAGTCCTTCATAGAATATGCACCCGAAACAGAGATGTTACCTGAGTGTGAATAAGGAATAGCGTCGCCAATACCGGCACTAGTTGGCATGTATCCACCAACAGCTATTCCTATCAATGGCTGCATTACGACGCCATTAGGATCTGCATCTGTCAAGCTATTAGTAACAGACACACTGTCAAAACCAACAGTAGCTAAAGGAGGGAAAGTGTTTTGTGTGGGAACGGTTGCTAAATTATCTCCCTTATGGCTCCATACATATTCATTTTTAGAGTCAGGTGTGGCTAAAGGATTATATGTGGGGAATACATCAGATCCTTTAGAAATAGTTAATTTATATACAGTTCCTGATTCTCTAGACAATATATTTGTGTCAAAACTACTACCAGCACCAATAGTTCCATTTTGTATATTTACTCCAGATATAATATCTATAATATTATAACTTAAGCTAGCATTTCTTTGATTACCTTGTAGCAATCTCTGACCTTCTCTGTCTCCAAAAGCCAACCTAGTAGCTAATGCAAATCTAGCGCCATTGAATGAGAAGAAATAATCTTGTGCTGGTGGTGGATCCACAACTTCTGCATGAATATTTGGCACAGCTATACCTGACATATAAAGATTCCCTGTTTGATAGCAATCAGACCACGAAACAGAAGATCTTATATCTACATAGGGATTAATTCTGTCTATTGTTAAATCAGAAAATGATTGGAATGGCTGTAAGTCTGTTACAGAAGCTTTGAACGATGGTATTATAGCCCCCAATAAACCTCGTTTAGTATCCTGCGAATTAGGTGTTCTATCAAAAGTAGCAACTCCTCCACCCAATAAACAATACTGAGTATTTGAAATAATATTACCTTCAAAGAAACTATCAAAATCCGATAAATTAACATTCTCACTTTCACCCTTTACTATTAATGCATGTCCAGTTATAGGAGCTACTTGACCAGGATATTGTAAAGATACTGAACCTTTAATATGTAAACCTATACTATCATTAGCAATAACATAAGCTCCATCATTACCATTATTATATGTACCAAATCCAATGTATATCTTATCACCAGCAGCTATTTGTTGATTATTTGGTAAGTTTTCATCTTCCTGATGTAAGTAGATGTCTAAATCGTTAGTGTTAATCGTACCAGAATATAGTACTTCAGAAACACCACAATTATTCTGTGGTAATACACTTAAACACTGCAATGACTCTGGGATTAATGGAGGTCTAATTGTGCTTTGACTCTCAGCGTTAATAGGTTTTAATCCAGTTTTTGGTGAAAGAACAAGATTTTCATCTTTAAAATAAACAGTCATAGCAATATCAGGATCATTTGCTACAGAAGAATCTGTGAATGTAATAGTTTTCGTGGTTGTTTTGTTTCTGGCATCTGTTACGGTGAGCTTTAGACTTTCTGTATACGGACCAAATGCTGTTACATCACCTTGTACTTTAAGATAACCATGACCCATATTAGAATACGGAGCTACTGGAACGTCCCCAGGTGCTGGAAAATATGTAGAGTAGCTTAAGCCAGGTGGTACTGATCCCTCTACCTGGTAACTCTTAATACCTGTAACATTAACACATAAACCTGTGCCTCCTGGTTCAAAGTCTAGTTGTTTTGTATAGTAGGTACCACAGAATGGTAAAATCTTATCCATACCTTGATAACCATTATTTATACTTATTTGCGGAGGACTGCCATCAAAAACACCTTCAATATAATTATATGCAAATGGTACCTGATCGGTATTAGGTAGGTAGGGAGAATTAGGCAATAGGCTTGTGTCTGTATCTATGGCTGTGATTGTAAAATCTTTACGTCCCAATAAAACACAACTAGGTAAGCCAGAGAACTTATAACTCCAAGCTCCACCCTGATCAGTTGGGTTCCATTTCGGAGGTTCTGTTATACATTGTAATTGTGTGTTTATTAAAGGATTATAACCTGTGCAAAATGTAGGCATGTCTTCAAGAATAATAGTAGGAGGATAGTTTGCATGTGCTAAACCACCTATGGTTTTAAATTCTAACTTCCATGACTCATCACCTTGATCAACATTAATTGCACCACCAGGAATATATCCATTAATACCAGTAATTTTAAGTGGTATGCCGTCAAGTTCATTGCTTTCGATTTCCATAGTACTTAATTTAGCAACAGCAATAATTTTATCTTTGCCTATACCTTGAACATCTACCTTAATTGTGTTACCTTGCAAAGTAAATCTAGCATCATATTTGTCTGTCATAGGATCAGAAATATAAGAATTAGTCCAAGTATTTAAATGTCTATCATATTTTCTTGTTAGTTTACTAGTAGGTAAAGAAATACTATTCTCTTTAAGAGTAGGAGGAAACGAAATATCGTTCGACGCACTTTCATTTAAATCAAAAACTTCTGCTTTAGTATAAAATTCATTATCTGGTGTGGTATAGACATCACCAGCAATATTTTTCATCTTAGTAAAAGAGTTATATTGAATTGAGTAATCATCGCTACTAGAATTACTAGTCAGTCCATCATCAACATAAACGGATATAGGATATGTGCCAGTATTGGCAATAAATCTACCCAAAGCATCTAAAGTTCCTACTGCTTCTACTTTCCATTTCTTAACATTTGCTTCATATGTATAATTTAAACTATACTGTGGAATAGTTTGACTATAAGTTCCTAAATTTGGAGCCTTAAAAATAGAAGCATTTGGTCTAGCAGAGGGGTCATGCTCACCCACACCACTAACTATATAAAATTCCATACTCCAAGGTTCATTAGTAGTGAAAGGAATAGTAGTTGTTTGTGGAATACCTTCAAAAAAAGCATTTTTATATAAGGTTAAATTAAAACCAATATTACGAGTATATGTCTGATAAGTATAATTACCTGCGCTATCAAAAACAGCTTGTTTTATAGATACCGTAATAGATTGATTAACATATCTAGCTGAAGTATCTTTATAAACTGAAGGAGTATTCGTGGTTTTAGGCGTAGCAGTAATGTCAAATCTATGAGTATTAGAATTCCAACTAGCATCATCTAAAGATAAATTAATATCTGCATCCGTATTAAATGTAATATTTAAATTATTTGTAACTTCGCTCGGTTGAGGACCAAGTTCAGCAGGTATGGAAAATTTAAATTTCTCTTGTTTATCAATATCTAAATAATATGGCGTATCAAATTTATTAAATTCTACAATATAGGGATCTCTCTCTGATCCATTTTTCAATACAGAAATTATACCCGTAGCAACACCTAATGTAGTATATGGTGTTGTGGTTAAATCTTTAACGGTAAGCTGCAGATTATATATTCCAGTATCAGCTCCTCTAGTATCTCCAGAAAATATTACACAATCTGTATCAGAATAGACTGTTCTATAATTATTAGAATCGGGCATATTTACTAATTCTAAAAATATCTGTTGTGCTTGTATGTTGGAGTTAACATTCATCTTTGTAATATCAAATCCCACTTGCCACATTTGTCCACTCTCATAATAACCAGTAGGGTAAAAACTACTAATTTTAGGTATTTTATATTTAGAGATAGATATATTCTGTTCAGCATCTCCAGTAAGATCTGATACTTTAAGAATAATATTCTTATTCGTATAGTCTTCCTTAGGAGTCTTCCATATAAGTCCTATGTTCCAACCAGTATTTTTGATAAAATTAAATTCAGATGGATTACTAAAGTCTACTCTATAATTACTTATGCCAGATAAAGAAACCTTGGGCATTGATTCTCTTGATCCACTATATAGACTTAAATCCCCATCGTTAGTGCCTATCTTAAATGTAACTTCTTCTATATTATCAGGAATTGATAAAGTATTATTCACAAGAGGTTCAAAAGAAGCACTATTTATTCTATACTGTATACCTGTAATTTTTATAGTTTGATCTAATATGGAGTATAGTTTTGCAGTACTGGATATACTGCTGCTAGAACCCTGTAATTTAAATGTATGTCCAGTAGGTTCTGGTTGTTCACCACGCAAATGGAATGTATGCTTCCATCCTTTACTGTCATTATCGAAATAATTAAATATTTTCTTATTTACAGATGATAAACCATCAATATTACCTTCAGACAATATTAATGCATTATCTAAATTAGGATTTAAGTGACCTTTAACATTTTGTGTACTGTCTATAATATAAACAAGACCAGACCTATTAATAAGATCAGAATCAAATGGTGGACTAATAGTAAGAGCATTAGGGGATATTAAATCTTTAACAGGATATGCTTTTGTTAACTCAGGAGCTTCATCATCAAAGTCAAAGAACATTGTGTCCCCAGGTTGAATGCCCACCAATGGAGCATTAGTGATGCCTGATACTGTCACACACAGAGTACCAGACATACAAGTATCTGTATCAAACATAACGTGGTATGTACCTGTCTGTGGTGTCTGTACAAGTTTGCCATCGATATCCTTTGGATATCTTGAGCTAACACCGCCATATGTATTATAGTATATATTATTATAATTTAAAACACTAAATAATCCAGAAGTAGTCTTAGTGAAATCCACAATACCTTTCTTGGGTAAGAGTTGATCATGACTTACTCCTAGTGGTGTCTGATGTCTAGCTTTATTCTCATATAAAGAATGCCAACTAATATCACCAAGATTAGGCGTTGTTGGTCTAGCGGGTATACTTCTAGGTCCTTCTGTAACTATGCCACTAATAATTCCAGATTGATTTGTGGTATTAAATTTGATAGCGTGCCTAGCAACACCACTGTCTGATATTTTGATATTATTGAATCGACTAATCAAAAATTCATCATCTTGATTCAAAAATGACTTTATCGTATTAAATTTAGAAATCTTAATAAGATTACCATTATAAAATACTTGTTCATTTTTCTTATCATTACCACAATACAAATTGTTAGTTTTAATATATGGTAAAATGTGCCAATCTTGAGACAATAATGATCTATAATTCGGATCTATAGCTGGAATATATTGAGGTAGTTTTGTATCGCAATCTATACAATCATTAGCATCTAATGTAGGTACAGGGGTATAGACCAGTTCTGGATCATTAGGATTTAAATAAGGGAAATAATCCACACCTGTATTTAATACTGTTGAATTTTCTAAAATGTAAGGCTTAATACTTACATCACTAACAACTTTAGTAGTAAGAGTAAATTGATTTTTATATTTATTATGATTAAGACTTGGATTTAATAGTACTTTTATTTTATCAAATCTATTAACATTTAGTGTTAAGTCTAGACTACTTTCAATAGGATCTAATCCTGGAGCCACACCAACTGTTTTGACTAATGTTTGATACATACCACCGGGAGCATTACGATTAGCTAAATCTCTATATCTTTCGGTTTGCTCTGCAAAAGTAGTATGATGCACCAACAAACCTGTAGTAGAACCAGATATTTGATAAGCACCTTGTATAGTTATAGTATTAGGGTTGTGTCCTAAATATACAAATTCAAAATACTGTCCTTTATCCAAAACAGCAGATAAATGGTTATAATAAGGATTATTACTATGTCCAACACCAGTTACATCTGCAGGAATATCAAACTGATTAATATTTGAATTTATACAATAATATTCAGCTCCACCTATCTCATTATCTGTGGCTTCTCTAACAAGTCTAGATCCTTCATACAAAGCATCACTACCTGTAGCAAATATAGAGGCGTGCCCCAAATGATTACCGTCTAGACTAGAAGAAATATTCGCAGATAACACATTGTTATGTCTAGGTACTACGCCGCTAAATATAAAGCCTGTTACAACAGAGTTTATTTCATAACCATACTTATCACTATTAGCATGATTAATTAACAGCCCTGTCTGTAGTCTATTAATCAAACTATTATCAATCGTACAAGTACCTGCTGCATCCTTACCCGCACTCATTAATCCTGTAAAAACAATATCTTCAGAATCAGCAGTAGTTTCTAATGTTGCAGAACTTTCTAAAAGCATATTGTCTTTTAGTGGTTCTAAATCTTTTAGTCCTGTCTTACGACCAATCATAGTATCATCAATGAGTGTAACTAATGGATCAGAGTAATAAGCAAAACCAGTAGGAAAACTAACCTTAACATTATCAAATGGTTGAATTACTCCAGACTTCGTAACAAAAGAAAACATATTGTTGCTATGATTATATTCAAAATTTACAAACTTATAAATATGGTTTAGATATTTAGAATTATAACGAATATCATAAATATTTTTATGATTATTAAATAATGATCCACTAAATGCGATGCCATTAGTGAGATATGTACCCCTAACAGCTTGATCGTAATAGTCTGGACGACCTGCTTCTTTTAGGAAATAATTCTTGTTATCTTTTACAGCAATTTTGTTACCTGTGACATTCACCACATCAAAAGTATAATCTTTAGGTCTACTATTGGCAGCTGAATTAACAACCGTGGTAGGATTAGTAGAAGTTGTTGGTTTCCATTGTGTACGCACATCTGCAAATTCTACGGGTACCCTATTAACTATCGTAGCTAATTCTTCTTTATAATTATGACCCTGATTTACATTTGCGGTAAATGTGCCTTGTCTCTGATGAGAATAATTAATTTGAATACCACTATCTGGCATAAAATATTTATTATGAATTTGAATAGTATCTTCATCTATAATCTGAATCCCTGTGTATTGTCCAACTACAGGTAAGTCTAGAGACACATTAGATGAAGCAAAATCATATGCATATATATTATGTTTGTGTCTAGTGTCTAAATTAATATCTTTATTGAAATTTAAACTAACAATACCAGTACCAGGCTGTGTATAGACATCGACTAAACCTGTAACATAATGACCTGTGGTAGCGTGACTAGATTCAAAACCTCTGAATCCAGAATAATATGCTATTTCACACCCACTAGTATATGGATATGCTCGTTGTTTTAAACCACTAATAGAAAGATTTGCATTTATAGGTAAGGTTTCAGCATATGTAACTTTTCGACGATAAGTACTATATGGATAAGGTTCGCTTAATTTTATAAAGTGTTTGTCTGTACCAAAAGCAAATTGAATAAGCTTACCCCAATTATAATAGTAATTATATACATTATCGGATTGATCAACAGTCTCTTCATATTCAAAAGTAATATTTTTATTATTTATACTTCCTGGGAACACTAAACAAGCATCACCGGATCTGGCAGCTATGGCGTAATCATGTACTATAGCTTCAGCATTTTCAGCAATTAAAAAGTCAAATGTGTCTACCATCAACCTACCATTAGCTTTAACTGTTTTGTAACTATCAAATAGTTCATAAGGAGTATTTATTTGTACTCTTGTTCCATAGTGTTTAGGGTCATTAGAAATAAATGTATCAGTATTCTCTGCTGTCAATATATCATTGTTTTCTGCAAGGAATCTATCAAATTTATCTAAGCCTATACCATATAAAGCTATAACTGGATTTTCTATCGAATCACGAACAGCAAAAGTATCGCTATCATATTTAATATTAGATCGTTTTAAATCGCTTTTAGGAGGAGCATTAAAGTTTTGCAGGTTTCCTGTCACATCTATAAGAGCAGGATCTCCCGTTCTGTCTGTATAAGATACTGTAGCATTTTCAATCAGATCTCTATCTGTGCAATTAGGATATCCTGATGCCCATAAAACATTAGTATCAAATGGATCTGCGATAGCAAATTTTTGCAAGCCTGTTACTGGATGCTCAACAAATTGACCGCTAGCCTCTGAAGTAATACCAGTAATTGTACCCAATTCACGATTACTACTTTCTGTTGACATAAACATAGGAAGAAAACCATGATGTGTAACAATATGATGCCCATTCTCTGTGAGAATTTCGTTTGCTTGATCCAGAGTACTATCTTCTGTTTTTAATGTTGTACGAACATCTTCAAACGAAGCTGAATAATCATTAAATCCATTTAAAGTAAATCTTGATGGCAATTCAGTACTGCCTGATGCCTTTAAGACTTGACCAGAAAAGAATACATTATTATTATCTTGATAACTATCTACAAAATAAATTTTACCATCACTCAATCCGGGAGTACCAGACATATTAAATGGAGCATATCTGTTTACCACTGTATAATCAGTACTCACTCCATAAACATCAACAAGAGATGGAATACTAAGATGTTTGGATGTTCCTGTAATAGATATGTTATGAAAATCATTTACAATATCAAAACATTCTACAAAATTATAATCTTTCTGGAAAATACCACTAAATGAATTAGTAGCAGTTTTAAATTCAAAATAAGGATTGTAAGAGCCTACACAATCTAATTTACTAACTAGGCTACCCGAAGGTAAATTTTCATTTATTGTAGTAGAAGATAAAAGAATATTTGTAATATCATCATTATCTCCATGGAAATAATCAGCTACTTGATATGTATTATCAGTTACTGTTATAAAAAAGTCTTGATAAATCTCAGCAGCATTATTGGTTGCATGAATACGTATATTGTAAGTTCCTATATCACAACCATCAGGACTACCATTCAATGTTCGAGTAGCTGCATTAAAAGTCAACCAAGAAGGTAAAGCCGATCCGTAGGTGTTTTTCTGTAGTTCAGCAGAGAGAGTTACGGAACCTTCATCATCTTCAGCATTAAATATATTAATAGGTATTTGATAATTAAAAGTTTCACTGATATCTACTATTTGATCAGGAATATTTATATGGCTCCAAGGAGCTTTTGTATCATTTACTGTGATAGTGAAATTCTTTTCGAAAAATTTATTAGCAATATAGTCAAATGCTTTTAATCTCACTTTATAAATATTTTTAGTCTCGTAGTCTAAAGGATCTTTTGCTACAAGAAAAAATCTATCATTATTATTAATAATATCAAATGCACTATTATCATCATCAAGATAACCACTTACAAGTTCATATTGTACAGGTTGATATGAGATATCTATTGGATTTTCAATACCCGTAGCATATACTGTAAATTGATCATCTCCTTGATAATTTTTATGTCTAATATATAAACACTTGTGTGTAGGGAATACAGTTTTTTGAGATTCAAAGTTCCCATCTATAATATTTTTATGTGGCAAAAATACCGATCCGGAATTATTAATTTGTGGTACTGTCTCTACGAATCTGCCAGATGGATATGTTTCTCTAGAACCAACATTGATTCCAGAAATTAAAATAGATGCATTGCCTCTATAGTCGATATAATTATGATGAATTTGAAAACTGTTATGACTTCTGTCTCCTTCTTGGGAAGTATTGAAGAATATACTGTCTGCATTAGCAAATAATCCACTTGAATAATACTCACCATCAACAGCGTCTAGGGCAACTATGCTTTTGCTATCTATGACAATATCAGCATAGTTAATTGATTCTCGTTGATAATAATTAATAATACCAGTATAATATGGTCTTGCTACGTATATTTCATCATTGCCTACTACAGAATAGACATTGTATGACTTGTCAACTAAGTTTTGTGCAGTTTCATGTTCAAATCTTAAATCGATTTTAGAACCTACTTTTACTCCATGGGTTAAAGACCTAATTTTAATACCCTTATTAGTGGTACTATCCATTACGAAATTACCGGAATATTGAGGCTCATTAATATCTAAAATTAAGTCACCTTGATTGGTCTTATAATAAGACCCGCTAATGTCTACGTTTTCTTTTGTATATAAATAATAATTTTCTGCATTTTGAACTGTTGTATCATTATTTTTTATAGGCTTATGAGTAACTCTAACATCTTGTTGTTCTCTATCTCCATTTGTATGACTAAAAGTATGATAGTGATTTTTAATTTGAGAATTATTAAATAACTCCCTTTTCTTAGCCTGTTGCGGATGCGTTGTTAAATTAATTATTTGTGTTAAATTATTTGAACTTCTAAAAGTAGCATTTTTAAATATACCACTCATAAATTCATATTGTGCTACACCCGTACCGAAAGCTCTAGTAATCAATAATTCTAAATTATATGCAAAAGTTTTATTATTAGGTATTGTTACATTAGGAGTTAAAGATCTCCAAGTACTACCAGCTTCTACTCCCTTAAGATACATAGTGATCTGACTATGTTGAGCATGTTCTAATCTGACTTGAGTTGCTGGGTCATTATAATTAAAAGCACCAAATGCTAATTGATTAGCGACATCAGCATATCCATGATCACCTAATGCCACAGAATTATTTGCATTAACTTTTGAATCACTATTTAATGCTATAGAATTATTACCTGTAATAGCATTGTCTGTACCTACTATTAAATTATTACTACCATCTATAAGATTTTTTTGTCCTATGCTAACAGAGGAAGTAGCATTGACAACAGTTCCAGAACCAACAATTAAATTTTGATTATCATCTAATATTATATCGCCTTGAGCATTTTGATAAATAATAGAATCATCTATCTTACCAGCTGGATCATTAACATTATCATTAAATTTTGGTATGTATGTATTAGTACCTTGTATATGATCAAAAGTAACTTTGGTATATGTAAACTGTCCTGTTGCATTTGCTGCATTTGTATAATAAGAACCTTGTTGACCATCTAATAAGTCTGTATTTAAATTAGTAACTAATCTAGTATTACTACTTACGTTAAACGGAGGGTCTATATTACCAACAGGATCATTAATATAAATTTGTTTTCTAAAATTAATATTATCAGTAAATACTTTTTGTCCAGCGATTTCTTCATCACCTTTGCTTTTCACATAAAGAGCATCAGCAACATTTCTTAATAATACTACAGATTCATCTCCATTTAAATTAGACACCACATAAAGTGAATCAGCATCTCCACCATTAAGATCATCCTCATCTCCATTATCTGTATCTGCACCTGAAGCAAATACGTTTGTAACAAGTTTTAACTCGTCATTAGCAGGATAATATGCTAAGACACCAGTTTTATTAGAGAATAAACCCCCATAAACAAAGCTAATTCCTCTTGGTTGATCAGGTAGTATAGCGTTGTTGTCTGTAGCTAATAATGGTAAATGATCATAAATAGTGGTTTCACCATTCAGATAAACATCACCAGCCAAAGTCGTTGTACCATTAATAGTTTTTGTACCAGTGCTAGGCACAGGGGTGTAACCTAATGATGATATAATATCTGCTTCATCTGCATATAATACATCAGAAACCAAACCATTAGCATCTACACCTATCTTAGTATAAGTACCTGGAACTACAGCAGATGGCAGAACTTCAGTATTTAGTATTCCTGTTAAGTTCACTGCGTCTAAATAATAAGATCCTTGTTGTCCATCTAATAAATCTGCATCTAAATTAGAACCTGGACCATCATTGCCAGGATGAAAAGGAGTATACCCTAAAATATCTACGATATCTGTTGGCGTAAGAGTCGTACCACTAATTACTCTACCTTTATCGTCTGTAATAATTTTAGAATAAATGCCAGCTGTACCTGTTGTACTTAATTTAATAAGATCATCTTCTACAATAATATCCGCTGAAGAAGGTATATTTATAGCTACAGTACCATTAGGTAGTTCTAAGCCTCCTCCTCCTACTAATCCAGAACCAGCTACGATATTAACAGAAACACCACTTAGTAAAAAATCACCTGTGGCAATAGGAAATGATTTAATTTTAGCACCGTCAAAATACACAAGTCGATTTTGCGTATAAAAATTATTGTTTGTACCACCTTTACTAATTGGTACTTGACCTTGAATAGTTCCTAAATCAAGCTCACTAGTTCTTGCTATAGTTCCATCTACAACAATTTCATTACTGGAGCCAATTGTAAGTCCTTCACCTAATAATGTATCTAAGGTTACTGTGTTGTTAAAATCTACTTTACGTAATCCTGGGCCTGCTAATACTCCCGTAACACTATTTGCAGATCCAGCAGTATCTAAAATCTCTTGTACAGTATGGGATGTGGAAGCTAACTTTTCTCCATCAAAAAAGATAATATTTCCATTAGTATAAGTTGTATTGTTTGTTCCACCACTATTAACTGGTAAAACATCAAAAGTAGGTGCGTCTTGACCGGGTACTCCTGAAGCACCCGTAGCTCCTATTTCTCCTTGAGGTCCTTGTTCTATACTTACAACTTTAATCGTATTGCTACGATCATCAGAAATAAGTATACGAGTAGTCTGTATAGATTGAGTTTCATCTACTCTAGATACTAATAAGTATTTATTTGGCTGAAAATCTTCATTAACAGTTATTTGCGTCATTAACAGGTTTCACAGTCATCTTGAGAATCAAAATTACAATTAAAAGCATCAGTATCAGCAACATTACGTTCTATTGTCGTAATAGTTCCTTGTAAAATTCTAAAAACTTTTTTACCTCCACCACTATATAGGTCGTTAGGTTCTTGTAATTCTAAATCATAAGACGCACTTGTGAAACTGTAGGCGGCTGTTATAGAAGCTGGTATCCTTAAAGTAATTTTACCGGTTAAAGGTTCTATAATAAATTCATAGTCATTACCTGTATGATTACTATTAAAGGTTGTGATTACATCACTATTATCTTTCCATCTTAATCTAGCACACCAATTAGTTAAATTAATAGCGTTATTATTATCATCTTTATATTCGAAAGAAATTACGAAAGCTGTACCTTTTTCTATAGTAAAGCTATAATCTGCTGCTGCCATAGTTATTCCTCATGTTGATATTATGAATAAAAATATCTTGACCTATCTGAACCATCTTGCAAATATCTGGGGTCAAATTCATTACCAACAAAAGGTCCAAGAATAGCATGAATAGCTTGAACATTACCTATTTGATGTTCTTCTTTCAGCTTATTATAAAGCGCACACGGGCCTTGGTTTAAAATCACTTCATAACCTCTCATACCACCTCCTACGGCCAGTGAAGCAGGTCCTAATGCGGCTCTAATGCCGTCAGAAGCTGCTCTAGTTCTTAAAGAACTTTGGTCGAACATACAGGAAGCTTTGAGGGCGGTTAAACCAATAAAATCAAGATCTTTATCTTGTGCTAAAACAGGATCAGGACTAATATCGGGATTGACAATATTAATCGTATAATTAACTTTCAGATCTACTTCTTTAATGACATATTGAGCTGCTACAACAATTAGCTGTTGAACTCTCTCATCACTATAAGTAGGAGTGTCAGAAAGGTCATTAATCCATGACCTCACAATCAGAGGCATTTCTACATTCCATGACATAATTTAGGCCCATTTAAAGTAATATTTGCAAATATAGAATTCTATTGGTTCTATACACCTAAGCCTATAATTAAGATGATATAATATCATTCTCCTGGCCTAATTTGTTTACATATGCTATTAAAGAACCCATAGCTGCTGCTAAATCGGTATCTGTAGCTGATACTTCTAACATATTAGGTATTGTGATCCATTTTTCATAATTAGGATCTAATTCTGCAACCCCATCAAACATACCGTATTTTCGTAGTTTGACTGCTCCAGAAATTTCTCCATTTGGATCTGCACCCTTTATAGTAATATCTTCTATCCATATTCTATCATATACTTTTGCAGGTATAGAGGTTGGTGATGCTGCTGATAAAATTGGTAAAGACATAATTCTCTCCTTAAGGTATAATTTCTGGATTTATATTTTCTAATATATTGGCTTCTGTATAGCCAGTGACATTTCCTCCAACTTCTAACAATTCTAATTTTACAACCCAGTTGACAGTTTTGCTAGCTGCTCCTTTGACTTGTATATTTAATTTATCTGTTCCTCCAGCTCCAGCTCCAGTAACAGTTGCCTGTA
>Ga0257110_1000189_pt1 | contig 31965 bp, 29 predicted proteins | sample LP_taG_7_FD_190184 | JGI IMG/M metagenome (GOLD analysis project Ga0257110, IMG submission 190184) | Marine microbial communities from Northeast Subartic Pacific Ocean, Canada - LP_J_2015_P26_10m | ecosystem: Environmental > Aquatic > Marine > Oceanic | place: Canada: Northeast Subartic Pacific...
CCATACAATAGTTATAGTTCAAACTTTAACAAATTATTTAAATAAATACAAAAAATCATAAAATATTGTTAAGTAAATATGATTAATTTATTTTTTAAGTTATTAAAATTATTAATAAATTAAATAATATTATTAACTTTTTTATTTAGTTTTTCACTTATATTTTTAATTTCAATGCGAATACGTTCACTAAACAATTGTGCAACAGGGCTCAATTCTTTGCTAGCCGAAGTAATAATAACATAATCGGTAATTAATGGAGGGGAAACTAAAGGAGACAAAGTTCTAAAGTCGCCTGATAAATCTAAATCACATAAAGCGGCAGGAAGAATAGCGCACCAATCGCTAGATGCAACCATCTCTAATGTTCCTATCATACCATCCATCTCAAGCATTTTAGCAATGTCAATGTTGTGAGTTGCAAAATATTGATTTTGTGCAATTCGTCTGGAATTATCAGGTCCAGGAAGTATTATTTTGATATTTTCAACTGTCGATAAATTAATAGGTTCGAGATGTTGGAAATTAGAATTTTTACCTGTTACTAAAAGATTTATATCACTTGATACAAATTCTACTTTTAATCCGGTTGGATTTTTTACAGAAGGAACAATGGCAAATTCAAGTTTATTAGAACGAACCATCTCTTCTAAAACACCAGAGTAAGCCTCTGTAATCTTGATATCTACTTTAGGGTGCTCTTTCAGAAATTTAGATAAAGTTATTGGAAGAGCAGATCTAGTAAATGTAGGCATTAAACCACAATTAAAAGCTCCAACAAGTTCCTGTGATTCTGATTTTGCATCTATTAAAGCTTTTTCCATTAGTTTTAAAATATCCAAGGAATATTTATAAAAACTTTTACCACTTTCAGTTAAAATCATTTTTCCTGGAATTCTATTAATCAGTTTTTTTCCAATACTTAACTCTAAATTTTGGACTAACATAGACATACCAGATTGAGTTGCGTTTAATCTTTCAGCCGCAATACTAAATGATTTTTCTTCAACAACGGCTACAAACGCTTTTAACTGTTTAATTGACACTGACATTTTTAAATTACACTATCACAAAAATTGATGGAAAACATCTTAATAAATTATTACTTATTATACATAAAAAATGTTAAAAAAAAATGTTTTTATTTTTAATACTGTTATTAGTTATTATTATTTTTATAGGGTTTGGTTAAAATGTCTTCAAATAATATTAATGTGATTTCTAAATCATCATCATTTGAATTTAATAAAAAAAATTATAGAAAAACATTAGGTATGTTTTCAACTGGTATCACTGTTGTTACTTCCATAGATAAAGAACATAATCCAATAGGTATGACAGTGAATAGTTTTTCATCTGTTTCTCTTGATCCTCCTTTGGTTTTATGGAGCATTGATAAAAAGCAACCTAGTTATAATTCATTTTTAAAATCCACAGGTTATGCAGTAAATATATTAAGTAAAAATCAATTGGATCTTTGCACTCACTTTTCTACGCCTGTAGAAGATAAATTCAATTCAATTGATTGGAAATTTAGTGAAAATGGTTTTCCTATAATATCTAACTCATTGGCATGGTTTGATTGTAAATCGTGGAATAATTATGCTGGCGGAGATCATCAAATTTTAGTTGGTGAAGTCACTTCATTCAACTCATCAGAAAATGATGCTTTAATTTACTGGAATGGAAAAATTTCTTAATTGATATATTTTTTAAAACTACTTAATGATAATATAAATAATAATTTGTAATTTATGAGGAAATAATGGCCAAGTGGATAAAAGAAGGTAAGTCTGAAAGTGAAATAATCGAAGCCGATGCTAAAGTTAAAGCAACAGTTGAATCTATTCTTCTCGATGTTGGGAAAAGAGGAGATTTAGCCGTTCGTGAATTATCTAAAAAATTTGATAATTATGAACCAGATAATTTTATTTTGTCTGAACAGGAAATTGAAAAAGCCATTAGTAAAGTCTCTAAAAGAGATATAGATGATATACAATTTGCTCAATCACAAGTTAGAAATTTTGCTACTAAACAATTAGAATGTATAAAAGATCTAGAAGTTGAAACTTTACCTGGTGTAATTTTAGGTCATAAAAATATACCAATGAATGCAGTTGGTTGTTATGTCCCTGGTGGCAAGTATCCTATGGTAGCATCTGCTCACATGTCAGTTTTGACTGCAAAGGTTGCAGGTGTTAAAAAAATAACAGCTTCTGCTCCTCCTCAAGGTGGAGAACCTCATCCAGCTATTGTAGCAGCAATGCATATGGGAGGGGCTGATAAAATATTATGTCTTGGAGGTATTCAAGCTGTTGCAGCAATGGCTATTGGAACTGAAACTATTAGTGGTGTAGATATGCTTGTTGGTCCAGGAAACATGTTTGTGGCAGAAGCAAAAAGACAATTATTCGGTCGTGTTGGAATTGATCTTTTTGCAGGCCCAACAGAAACTTTAATAATTGCTGATGATAGTTCAGACCCTGAAATTTGCGCTATTGATTTATTGGGACAGGCTGAACACGGCCTTACAAGTCCCGCAATTTTATTAACTAATTCTGAGAAGCTTGCAAATAATACAATTAGCGAAATCCAAAGACAATTAGAAATTTTACCGACGGCTGATGTAGCTAAAGTATCTTGGGATGAATATGGTCAAGTTATTTTATGTGACAGTATTGACGAGATGGTAGAAGTTGCTAATGATCTTGCTTTTGAGCATGTTCAAGTGATGACAGAAGATCCAGACTATTTTCATAAACATATGACAAATTATGGCGCTATGTTTTTAGGGTCGAGGACAAATGTTGCTTATGGTGATAAAGTTATAGGAACAAATCACACTTTACCTACTAAGACGGCTTCAAGATATACAGGTGGATTATGGGTAGGGAAGTTTTTAAAGACATGTACTTATCAAAAAATATTAACTGATGAAGCTTCATCTATGATTGGGGAATATTGTTCAAGACTTTGTGCTCTTGAAGGGTTTGCCGGTCACGGTGAACAAGCAAATGTTAGAATAAGAAGATATGGAGGAAGAAATATTAAACCATATTCATCTGCAGAATAGGAAAAAAAATGAACTATCCAAAATTACCTAGCTTTAGATTAGATAATAAAAATGCTTTAATAACTGGTGCTGGAAGAGGTATTGGAATGGGTGCGTCTATTGCTTTAGCAGAATCAGGCGCAAACGTGACTTTAGTATCTAGAACTAAAAATGAGTTGGTTGAATTAACCAATCATATAACTTCTCAAGGTTATAAAGCGTCTTATATTGTCTTAGACGTTAACAACGAAAAAGAAGTTGTTGAAATGATTAATAGTTCTGATCCATTTGATATATTGATTAATAATGCAGGAACAAATAGACCTGCTAAATTAATTGATACTGATATAAATGATTTTGATCATGTAATGTCTTTAAATGTCAGATCAGTTGTAAATTTAACAAAACAAGTCGTTGCAAAAATGTTAAAGAATAACTTAAAAGGTTCAATTATTAATGTCTCTTCTCAAATGGGACATGTTGGCGGTCCTAATAGGACTACATATTGTGCTAGTAAGTTTGCAATAGAAGGCTTTACTAAATCATTATCTTTAGAGCTTGGCCCAGAAGGTATAAGGGTGAATACTATATGTCCTACATTTATTCAAACACCAATGACTGAACCATTTTTAAAAGATGATCAATTTAAAAAAACTACTTTAGGGATGATCCCTCTTGGAAGACTTGGTGAAATTAGTGATTTAATGGGTGGATTTGTCTTTTTAGCTTCTGAAGCGTCAAGTTTAATGACAGGATCAAGTTTAATAATAGATGGTGGATGGACTGCAAGATAGTTCAGTTAAGGGGGCATTAAACATTCATGTCTAATACAGTTAATTGTAAATTAAATGTAAATGGTAGATTACATAATTTAGATATTTCCGAAGATAAACCACTTCTTTTTGTTTTAAGAAACGATTTAAAATTAAAAGGAACAAAATTAGGATGTGGCCTTGAACAATGTGGTTCTTGTACTGTATTAGTCGATGGTCAAAAGACTTTATCGTGTAATCAAAATGCACTTGATTTTGTTGATAAGCAAATAATAACTATTGAAGGCTTAAAACAAGATAATCAACTGTCAATTATCCAAGAAGCTTTCATAGAATTTAATGCAGCTCAATGTGGTTTTTGTACAACTGGTATTATTATGGCTGTGACATCATTATTTAATGAAAATAACAATCCTAATAAAGAAGACATAATAGACAGTTTAAAAAATAATCTATGTAGATGTGGTTCGCATGCATCAATATTAAGAGCAGTTGAAAAAGTTAAACGTAATATTAAAGAAAGATAAATTGTTTAATAATATGAAAAATACTCCGTTAACAAAACAAAATAAAGATTTATTATACTCTGGACCAAGTGTAAAAAATTATAATTTTATTTTTAATTGGCTTAAATTTGAAAATGAGAAAATTTATATTCATTCAGGTAAGATTGATATTGGTCAGCATATAAGCACTAGTTTAGCTATAATATGCTCAGAAAATTTAAATGTTGATTTAGAAAAAATAAATATATTAAATCTTAAATCAGGAGTTTCACCTGATGAAGGCTTTACAGCTGGAAGCCTATCCTTAAGTCATTCTGGTTCAGCAATAAAAGCAGCTGCTATAACTTTTCAAAATAACTTCGTTGATTATATTTGTTCTAATCTTAACATAAAAATAGATGAATTTGATATTGATAATGGTGTTGCTAAAGTTTTTGGAACAAATCAAACGTTTTCTTATTGGGAATATGCAGATCTTCAAACTTTTAAAAGTTTAAAAATTGACTCTATAATACCGACATCTAAATTTTTTAAGAATAAGAAAATATCTAAGGTAATAAATAAAAATATTTCATCTATTGTTCAAGGTGAATACCAATTTGTTCACGACCTTGATTTTCCTAATATGTTTCATTCAAGAATTGTAAGGCCACCTCAATATTCATGTAAACTTAATTCTATTGATAAAAAAACTATTTCAAATCTAAAAATTAATGGAATAGACGTTGTTATTGATGGTTCATTTATTGCTGTAATTGGTTCTGACGAGTTTGAAGTTATAAAAGCATCAAACAAAGTAAAAAATTCATGTATTTGGTCTTATGAAAATTTAATTAACGCAGATAATATTTTTAATTTACTTGAGGAAAATGAAAAAGATACTCTTTTGGTAAAAAAAGGAGGAGGCGCATTTCATGAAAAAATCCCAGAGAAAAAAATTTATGACAAGAATTCTTTTCAATCATTAAGTAGTAAGTTTACTAAACCATACTTAATGCATGGATCTATTGGTCCTTCAGCGGCTTGTTCAATTTTTACTAATAATAAATATATTATTTTTACCCATAGCCAAGGTATTTATCAGACAAGAAGTGCAATAGCTGAAGCCTTAAATATAGAAGAAGACAATCTTGAATTAAATTTTGTGCCTGGTTCAGGTTGCTATGGACATAATGGAGCCGATGATGTTGCTTATGAAGCCGCATTAATAGCTAAACACATTCCTAATCGTCACATTTTGTTAAAGTGGTCAAGAGAAGATGAGCATTTATGGGAACCTTATGGAAGTGCTGCTTTATGTAATTTGTCAGCTTCTCTAGATTCTGATGGTAAAATTACTTATTGGTCTCATGAAACTTACGCCGACACTTTTATGACTAGACCTTCAAAAGGTGGAAAAGATAATCTACTTTCATATAAATATACCAAAAATGAGACATCATTCAAAAAAGCAATCCCCAGAACGGGAGACCACATGGGTATTCACAGAAATCTTGATCCGTTATATAATTTTAATAACATAAGGTTGGTTAAAAATTTAGTCCACAACCTTCCTTTAAGAACTTCAGCATTAAGAGGTTTAGGAGCGTTTGGGAATGTTTTAGCTATTGAATCATTTATGAATGAACTTGCAGAAAAAGCTGATATTGAGCCTATAATATTTAGATTGAATCATTTAAGTGACGATAGAGCTCGTGAAGTTTTAATTGCTTTAAATGATCAAATGCAAAAATCTCCATTAAACGAAAATAATTCTAGAGGAATTGGTTTTGCTAGATATAAAAATTCAGCAGCTTATTGTGCTGTTGGTATTGAAATAAAATTAACTGATGAAGTTGAACTTAAACTTGTTAATGCTTGGATTAGTGTTGATGCAGGTGAAGTTATTTATAAGGACGCTGTTATTTCTCAATTAGAAGGTGGTTTAATTCAAGGCGCTAGTTGGACTATATATGAACAAGTTGAATATGATACGAGAAGTATTTTATCAAAAGATTGGGATAATTATAAAATTATTGGATTTGACAATATTCCTAATATCAATGTTAAAATTATAGAAAGAAAAGGTTTTCCTTTTTTAGGAGTTGGGGAAGTTGTAGCTGGTCCAGTAAGTGCAGCTATTGCAAATGCCCTTTATGAAACATTAGGGGTAAGAGTAAGAAACTTACCTTTCACTAAGGAGAAAATTACAGAAGAAATTCTTAAATAATAATATAAATCTGGGGGTATTTATGAAAAAATATAATAAAGATATAGGACTAGCTGTTGTCGGCTGCGGAACAATCGGAAGAATAAGGGCCATTATGGCAAGAGATTACCCAGGTATTGGATGGATTGGACTTTGTGATCTAAATGAAGATTTAGGTAATAATTTAAAAAAAGACTGCAATGCAGATTATTTCACAACATCATATGAGGAATTATTAAAAAGAAATGAAGTTTCAGCTGTTATAATAGCTACTGACGAAAATCATCATTTTGGACCTACGATGGCCGCTATAGAGGCGGGCGCGTCAATATTTATAGAAAAACCATTAGCTACTGATTTAACAGAATCTAGAAAAGTTTTAGATGCGATAACTGCAGCTAAAATTGATGCTGTTTTGGGATATACTCAAAGGTTTAGAAGAAGATTTTTAACTGTAAAACAAAAGTTACAAGATAACGAAATAGGAGATGTAACCTCTGTTGTAACTAGAGCTTTTATGAATAGTATGGTTCCTATTGCTACTGTTAGAAGAACTAATGAAAGAAAAAATTTAACACCAATGGTTGTTTCAGGTACTCATAGTCTTGATATGTCATTATGGTTAATGGAAGGAAAAGAACCTGCCACAATTTATGCTCAGTCTGTAGATAAAAAATTACAAAGTCATGGTACTAAAGATGCAACTTTTGGTGTTTTTACAATGAAAGATGGTACTATTTTTAGTATGAATATTAGTTGGGGATTACCAACTGTGTGGCCTGGTTCAGTATATGGCTTAGAAGTAGGGATAGTTGGGACTGAAGGAGTTATTGATATAGAAGACACACACCGAGACGTAGTTTTGGCTAGTAATAAGCCACAGGGGGCTGGCTATAGTCCTTCTGGCTTTAACCCAGGTGCAGATAGACATGTTGATTTTCTAACTTCTTATCCACCTGGAGATATTTATAATAATCAATTGTGGGGACCAATGAGAGAAGAAACAAATTCGTGGTTTCAAAGATTATACGTAGGAACTGATACTCCACACGCATCAGCATATGATGGTCATCGAAATTTGGTAATGACTATGGCTATGGACGCTTCAAGTAAAATTAATAATAAAATAGAAATAAATGATGATATTGAAAAAGAGATTCTAAAAATTCAAGATTTATAAGGTTAGATATTATGAAAGCTTTGGTTTTAAATAGTTCGAACACTCCATTTTCATATCAAAATGTTCCTGATCCTTCTCCTAAAAAGGGGGAAGCTGTAGCAAAAATTTTAGCATGTGGCTCTGGTTTAACAATACAACATGTAAAGTCAGGTAGAACTAAAGTAAATTTTCCAATTATTATTGGTCATGAAATAACGGCAGAAATTGTTGAATGTAATGGAGATTGTGGTGAATTAAAGGTTGGAATGCCAGTTACTGCTTTTTTTTATTTAACATGTGGATATTGTAAATGGTGCAGAATAAATAGAGAAAGCCTTTGTAATAATTTTAGAGGTTATATAGGAAGACAAATTAATGGTGGTTATGCAGAGTACATATCTTTGCCTGCTAATAATTATATACCAATACCACAAAATATAAATTATAAAGACGAACCTTTGGAAACAGCTGTGATTTGTGATGCGATAGCAACTCCACTAAAAGTGATAAAAAAAGCTCGTATTAGTTCTTTTGATAGAGTTGGAGTTATTGGAGCAGGTGGTGGATTAGGTATTCATATGATTAAAATGTTGCATCTAAATAATATTAATGCAGTTGCTTTCGATACTAAGTCTAATAAAGAAAAAGCTTGTTTAACTTCAGGTGCTTCAATGTTTTTGAACCCCTTAAATAATAACATTTATGAAAACATTAAAGAATTTACAAAAGATGAATATTTAGATGTTGTTATTGATTTTGTATCATCTAAAAGTACTTTAGAATTAAGCACAAATATACTAGGAAAAGGAGGAAGGTTAGTAACTTTAGGTGGAAGTGGTGACAAATTTGAAATTGACTCTTCAAAAATGTTATTAAAAGAATTAGAAATTATAGGTAGTAGATATTGTACCAAACAAGAGGTAATAGATAGTCTTAGCCTTGTTTCACGTGGTCTAATTAAACCTTTGGTTACAGAAAAGTTTAAACCAATAAACGCTGATAAACTTCATGATAAAATTGAAAAAGGAGATGTTATAGGTAGAGCAGGTTTAATATTTTAAATACCAAGCTTTTTATATAGTTCTTCTTTGGTAATAACCCATGCAATTGACTTAGACATGATTTGAAGAGCAGTTTCATGTTGTTTTGAACCCCGCATACTTCCAGTACAGTTTTCAATAATTATTGGTTTATAACCTCTGTTGCTAGCTCCAAAAGCAGTGCCATAGACACAGGTATCTGTGTTAACGCCACATATTAAAATGTTTTTTAAACCTATAATTCTATTTATAAGTTGATGAAGTTCTGTCTCATGAAAAGAATCAAAGTTTCTCTTGCTAGTTACATGGAAATCTGTTGGTTTAGTAAATGAATTAGGTAATAATGATGACATAGTACCTTCGACCCTTTCAGGTTTTTTTCTTGCTTGTGCTTGGATATTTTGTGATAAATTATTTGATTGGCTTACATCAATATAAGGGCTAATAAAAAAGTTATAATTTAACTCTTCTTTTCTTCTAACAACATAACAATGAATAACTGGAATATTATGTTGTCTAACTTTATCTAAAACTTCATTTGTATTTTTAATAATATTATCTATGTCATTTTTAGCTAATGGAGATGTGCCATGTTCTTGATTAAGGTATTCGTTTTGCATATCAACTGTTAACAAACAAACATCATCAACTGAAATATTTAATAGATCATTCATTTTTTTTTGATAATCAATTACTTGTATATCGTTCATTTTAAATTCCTTTCATATTAAAAATATATTAATATTGTTATAATATTAACTACAAAATTATTAGGAGTTAAAGTGAAAGTTTTGTCAAATAAAGAAGGTATAGGTATTGTAGGTTTGGGAGTTTTAGGGTCTGCAATTGCAGAAAACTTTATAAATAAAAATATTCAAATTTCAGGTTATGATATATCAAGAAAATCTTTAGAAAAGGTTGCTAAAAAAAAAATTGTTATATATGAAACTTTAGATTCTTTGGTAATAGATAATCGTTATATCTTACTATCTTTGCCATCTGAAAAAAGTCTGATAGATACAGCCAACAATTTAAAGAATAATAATAATCAAGATTTAATAATTATAGAAACATCAACTTTACCTATTGATTGTAAATTAAACGCAAAAGAAATTTTATTACAAAAAAATATAACTTTATTTGATGCACCACTATCTGGAAATAGATTAGCTGCACTTGAAGGTAAACTTTCTGCTTATCTTAGTGGAGAAAATAATAATAAAGATTTAATTAAAGAAATCTTAGAAGTGTTTTGTACAAAAGTTACTGATGTTGGTGAATTTGGTAACGGCACTAAAATGAAATTAATTGGGAATATATTGAATTTAGTTCATAACGCTGTTGCAGGCGAAGTTATGGCACTAGGAATAAAATCTGGGTTAGATCCTGAGATGATTTATGATGCAATTAGTGGAACCTTTTCATCTTCTGGCGTTTTTGAGAGCAGAGGGAAATTAATGGTTGAAGAAGATTATGAAAAAGAGGGTATGAACTTTTCTACGCCCATAAAAGATTCTACTTTTATAACTGATTTATCTAAAAAATATATGGTACCACTACCAATTTACCAAGTAGCTCTTCAATATTATTATGCAGCAGTCGCACAAGGTCATTTTGACAAAGATGCCGCTTCTATTTTAAAGGTTCTTGAAAAGAATGCAAATATAAGCAGATAATATCTACTTATTAATATTTTTATTCCAGAGTTTATAAATTTCAGTAAAATCATTGTTCTTTAATGATTCATCAAAATTTTTTAATAAGTCATCAGTCATAGTTATATAGTGGCTGCTCGTTCTCTTTGTTTTAGAATAATTTTGAGCCATGTTTAAATCTTTTTGTAAATTATTAATTATAGATCTTCCATTATATTTTTTATTAAGGATATGGTTTGGGAACCTTTCTTGAGAAATATAGCTTCTAGCATTAGAGCAATTAAATGTGTTTATTAAATCTTTTATAGATATTCCAGATTCTTCTGCAAGATTGCCTACTTCACACATCATCATAAAAATTCCATGACAAACTGAATTATGAAGTAATTTCATTAAATGGCCTGTTCCTGGTTCTCCATAATAAAAAACATTAGATGCCATTTTAGCAAAAATATTTCCGATACTTTTTAATTCATATTCTTTAGCACCTATCATTAGTGTCAGGGTTCCATTAATAGCACCTGTTGCTCCACCAGACATTGCAGCATCATAGTAGTGAATATTTTGTAATTGAAGTTTCTTATGAAGTTTAATAGTAGATTTAGGATCAGATGTAGTTAAATCAATTAGGATTGCATTTTCTTTAATATTTTTTTTATTTATAATAGATGAAATCTCTTTATTAGACGGAACGGCAAAAAAGATTAAGTCAGATGAACTTAAAATATCATCAATATTATTTATTAAATGTTTAGGTATTAATTTGTTATTAGAAGTTTTTTTGTCATAACCATAAATCGTAAATCCATTTTCAGTTAATCTTTTGTAAATTCCAATTCCCATATTGCCGAGACCAACAATTGAAATTTTCAAATTTTTGTTCATTAATCATCTATAATTTTAGTTTAGGATCTAACCAATCACGTAAGCTATCACCTAGTAAATTAAATGAAAAAACAGCAATACTTACAGCAACACCAGGATAAATTATCATCCAAGGTGCAGTTCTATAATAGTCACTATTTACACCTGACAACATTAATCCCCAAGATGGTGTAGGCTCTACAACACCTAGGCCTAAGTAAGAAAGACTAGCTTCTAACAAAATAGCTTGACCAATAAAAGCAGTTAACATTATCAAAAATGGTGCAGAAACATTTGGAATTAAATGTCTAAATATAATTCTTTTAGAACTAAAACCGGCGGCTTTTGCAGCATCTATATATGGAAGTGTTACTAATGTAAGAGCCTGAGCTCTAATTACACGAGCAACTTTTGGTGTAAATGGAATTGCAATTGCTATGATCACATTTACATCAATACCTGCAACAACTGTTTTAGGAAATATAGCTATAACAACTATAGCCAAAACAACAATTGGAAAAGATAACATTAAGTCTATTAAACGTTGAATAATTAAGTCAACTTTACCACCAAAATATGCAGAGGTAGTTCCGATAATAGCACCAAGAGTACAACCTAACATTGCTGAAAAAAATCCAATTGATAGTGCTGTACGAGCTCCATATATTAACCTCGAAAGAATATCTCTACCAAAAGCATCTCCGCCAAGTAGATGTTCCCATGAAGGTTCACCTCCACCAAGTGCAGGAGAAGCTTCAAAATCTATATCTTCGGGGTTATAAGGGGCTACTTGAGGGGCAAAAATAGCACAAGTAAACATAATTACTATTAAAACTAAACCTATAAAACCTAAAGGTTGCTGTTTTATAAAATCTAAAAAAGTTCTTTTACTTGGTTGTTTCAAAGTTAAAGATATAGAACTCTCTGTGCTCATGATTGATACCTTATTCTTGGATCTAGTGCTGCATAGCACAAATCGACAATTAAATTAACAAATACAAATGAGGTTGCAACAGTTAAGACTAAACCTTGAAGTAAATTAAGATCATTTCTTACAACGCTATCTATAAATAATTTACCAATGCCATTTAGGTTAAAAACAGACTCAGTTACAACTAAACCACCTAACAAAAAAGCAAATTCAAGCCCTATAACTGTTATTGTTGGAAGTAAGGCGTTTCTCATACCATGCTTTACTATAACAACTCTTTCAAAGAGACCCTTAGCTCTAGCTGTTCTGATATAATCTTCTGATAAAACTTCTAATATAGATGATCTTAAAATTCTAGCTACAACTGAGGTATAACGATACCCAACAGAAATTGCCGGCCAGATCATTTGATTAAAATTAGTTAGTGGATCTACAAATAAACTTACAGTTCCAAGGGGTGGAAGTTTGCCAAACGATAAAACAAGCATTATCAAAAGCATTCCTAACCAAAAAGAAGGTACTGCAATTCCTCCAATAGTAATAATCCTTATTACATAATCAAGACCTGTTCCCCTAAACAAAGCTGATAATGTACCTAATGGAAAAGCTATTAAAACGGCTAATATTGTTGATAAAATTGCTAACTCAAAGGACAAACCAATTCTTGCACTTATTTCGTCTGCTACAGGCCTCTCTGTCCAAAGAGAAATCCCTAAATCTCCTCTGGGAATACCTGTCATATATTTATAAAATTGAATATGCATCGGGTCATTTAAACCCAATCTAGTTTTTTCTTCTTCAATTTGCTCTAGTGTAACTTCGCCACCTTCAGCAGTAAGCTTAAGTTCCACAATGTCTCCTGGAACGACTCTTAACACAAGGAATACAATCACAGCAACAGCTATTAATGTTGGAAACATTAACAAAATACGTTTAAGCGCATACTTTAGCATATTATTATTTGACCTATTTTCGGGAAATTAAAAAATGAAAGCAAAGTAGGGCATAAAGCCCTACTTTGAAGTTTAATGTTTTAATCTAAATAAACACCTCTCCATGTGTTATTTAAAATATGAGAAAATGCAATTTTATAGCCTTTTACTTTACTATTTAAAGCTATAACTCTGTCTGTATAAGTAACAGGAAGCACCCAAGAACTTATGAGAGCTTTTTTCTCAAATTCATGAACAATTGCTTTTCTTTTAGCTACATCAGTTTCGCCAGCTTGTGCATCAAACAATCTATCTAACTCTCTATCAGTAGATTTAGAGTAGTTTGAAGCAGTTCTGTCAGCTGAAATGTATTTAAAATGCATTAATGTAGGATCTGGTAAAAATGACGGTGCCCAATCAATAGTAGCATCGAAACCACCTTCTCTTCTAATTTTAACAAATTTTGAAGTTGGGTTAGTTATCATTTTAGGTTTTAATCCACACTTTTTCCATTCAGACATCAACCAAATAGCAATATGATCATATGGATGAGAAACAGCTCTATTACTATAAGTGAATTCAAGACCATCAGCTCCTGCTTCTTTTAACATTTTCATAGCTTTTTTTCGACTAGATGCAATATCTTTTGTAAAACCGGGTATTTGAAATAACTCTTCATCAGGGAGAGCATACTCTGTTCCATATAATAAAAATCCAGAAGGACGAGGGGCTACAAAGGTTATTTTAGCTAAAGTTTTAAGTCCGGCATGTCTATCAATACACATATTTAAAGCTTGTCTAACTTTTTGATTTTGAAAAGCCTTAGTTTTACTGTTCAAAGATACAACCCATGCTGTCATCAGTGTTTTAGCTTGAAATGTTACTTTATCTCCCATTTCTTTCTTTAACATGATTCTTTCAGGAGGAGCAGTGCCTCTCCACTCAGCATCAATTTGACCACCTATTAATGGCTCACCAAGTTTCTTAATTCGATAGCCTTCTGTAGCATCTAGACAATTATCACCATGATGAAAACCGTCATATCTTACAGCTTTCCAAGCTTCACCTGATTTATGACCAGCAAATTTATAAGGTCCAGTTCCATTTATGTTTTTAATATGAAATTTTGGATCCTTTGCTATATCCTTTGCTGAATAAATAGCATTAAATGGAGAAGCAAAGCCACTCATCATAAAAGCATCAGGTTTACTTAATTTAAACACAACTGTATCACTATCTGGAGTACTTATGCTTTGAATAGCAGAGAACAAAGCCTTTCTTACAGATATCACACCTTTAGGTGGGCTTTTAAGCCTATCATAAGAAGCTTTTACATCAGCTGATGTTAATGGTGTTCCGTCATGAAACTTAATTCCTTTTTTGATTTTGAAAGTATAAGTCAAACCATCAGATGATTGATTCCAACTATCTGCAACATCACCTTCTAATTTAGGAAACTTATCCCAATCAAAAGTTAATAAAGTAGAGTAATGTTGAGCTACAAAGTGATTAACAGCATAAGAATTTGTTCCATGCATATCGTACGTTGGTGGTTCGGCTTTAACTCCATATTTTAAAACACCGCCAGTTTTAGGGCAAGAAGCAGATAATGCTATCGAGCTACTGAGGGCGAATGTTGTAAGAGCAAGAACTCCTACTATGCTTTTTTTTAAATTAAGCAATATATCCTCCTAATTATAAAAGTTAAACTTTATTAAAAATCCCCAATTAATAAAGAATTATCGTTATTAATATTTTGTTATAAATTAACCAGAGTCAATTTAAAAAAAATATTAACTTTACACTAAAGTAACTCAAATAAAATATTAAATGATAAATTAAGATATTTTATATCATTAATAATGATAATAAATTATTAATTTATTTTTCAAAAAGTTGAATATATTTTGATGCTATTTTCTCATCAATCTCAGTACCTAATCCAATATTGTTTTCTAATTCGATATGTCCATTTACAATTTCTAACGGTTTAAGAACGGGATCTTCTTTAAGGTATTGATTAGTAATGCTTAAATCCCAATCCATTTGAGGAATGCAACATGCTAAATGTGCAATTGCTAAACTTGAAATAGATGTCTCAGCAACCTTTCCAGCTAAATTGACATGCAAGCTATTTATAAAGGCATAATTTGCACACTTTAATACATCTAACATACCACCAAGTTTGATAGTTTTTAAACTAACTCCATTAGATGATTTATTATCTACTATATATTTGATATCATTTATTGAATGAACACCTTCATCTGAACATACAGGAACACTACTTTTAGAAGTAATGTTGGTCATTTCCATTAAGTTTTTTGCTGATATTGGTTGTTCAAAAAAGGTTAAACCTACTTCTTTTGCTTTTTCAGAAAATGCTAAGGCATCTTTAAAATCATAACCTTCATTTGCATCAGCTGAAAAAATACAACTGCTACCAGAAGATTTAATTATATTTTTACAACGGTCTAAATCATTTAAATAATTCCCACTTGAACCAATTTTTATTTTAAATCGAGTAAAACCTTTACTAATAGCGTATTGTAAATTGTCTATTTCTTCATCTAAACTTTGTCCTGCAACCATCTGAATAATAGGAATTTTTTTTCTTAAAGGGTGCGCTATTAGACTATTAATAGGTATATTATTAAGTTTAGAAATTAAATCGATCAAGGCTATTTCATAGGCAGAAATAGTACCTTTATTTTCGTATATAGGTAATTTTTTTAATAAATTTAAGTCTTCCAAACAAGATATTTTTTTACCAATTAATTGGGGTTTTAAAAATGACGCTGCAGCAAACATTCCTTCAGCAAACTCGCCTGTCATTGTAGGTGCTGAAGATGCCTCTCCCCACCCAAAAATACCAGTTTCATCAATAATTTTAATAAATAAATTTTCAGCGTAAGAAACTGTAATACCAGACATCTTAATTGGTTTTTTAAGAGGGATTTTCATTGTCATAAGACTTATATCTTTTATAACTAATATTTTAACGAATTTTTCATTATAATTTTTATCTACCATCGGTTGTCACTCCTTTTTGACAAAGTTTATAGAAATCTTCATCAGAAAAATTTAAAATTTTGCTCAAAATTTCATATGAATTTTCTCCTAAACGCGGAGGGTGCAGAGGGTGATCTAAACCTCTTTTATTATTTAATGACATAGGAATATTAACAGATTTAAAAATTCCTCCATTTGCATGTTGAATTTCCTTAACCATTTCATTTTCTAATGTTTGCTTATTACTTAAAGCGTTACTTACACTTCTGACTATTGCTGTTGGAATATTTGCTTTTAAAAGTTCCTCATACCAAAAATCAGCTGAATTATTTTTAAGAGCATTAGTTATTAATGCTTCAATTTTAATTCTATTAATAACTCTATTTTCATTTGTTTTGAATTCTTCATCATTAGCCCATTCAGGATAACCCATTAAATTTGAGAATATTTTGAATTGGTTGTCATTTCCAACACTAATAGCTATTTCACCTTCTTTCGTTTGAAATAAATTATATGGAACAATATTTGGGTGACCATTACCATAACGACCAGATTCTTCTCCAGAAGCAAGGTGATTTGAAGCAACATTAGCTAATAAAAAAATTCCTGTATTATAAAGATTAACTTCTGTTAATATGGATGAATCAAGATTTCTATTTTTGAATAACAAACCTGCCAAAACTGAAATTACTGAATTTAATCCTGTCACAATATCTACAATTGCAACACCTAATTTCATTGGATTTCCATAAGGTTCACCAGTTATTTTCATTAAGCCAGACTCAGCTTGAAGTAAAAAATCATAACCTGGTCGGCCACCTTGGGGACCAAGGTCTCCATAACCAGTGATTGAGTTTCTTACAATTTGTTTTGCGTTTTTTTTAAACCATTCTTCATCTAGGCCAACTTTAGTCCAAAAACCTGGTTTAAAATTATCAATTACAACATCAGATTTTTTTAAAAGCTTTTTTAAAATTTCAAGACCTTCCGGTTTTTTAAAATCTAAAGTAATACTTTTCTTATTTCTATTTACACCTAAAAAATATGCAGACATTTTTTTATCAAATGGAGGGCCCCAAGATCTTGTGTCATCTCCTTTTAAAGGATTTTCAACTTTTATAATTTCTGCACCTAAGTCGCCTAAATATTGGGTGCATAAAGGGCCCGCTAGTACCCTAGTGAGATCTAATACTTTAATCCCACTTAAGGGCTGCTTTTCTATAACTCCATTCATGTTATGTTAAGTAGGTTTAACATTATCATCATTTTCTAAGCCAATGAGGTAATCTTTTACAATCTCAGCATTTTTTTCTCTAAACTGAAAAAAATCTGGTTTCCTTTTTTCAATAAATGCATTCATTCCTTCCATACATTCATCAGATCCCCAAACATGAGCTAACAACTCCATTCCATGCTGCCATGATGCATATAATTCATCTGACTCAGCATTCAATGATTTCTTAGTTTGTCTAATAGTTTGGCCACTATAAGTTTTAATTTGCCTGACCCATTTAACAGTTTCATTGTAAAGATCTTCTTGATTCACACATTTATTAGCCAAACCTACTTCAACAGCCTCTTTGCCTGAAAATGTTCTACATAAAAAAATCATTTCTCTAGCAATCCTCTCTCCTACAATCCTAGGAAGATATTGTGTTGCTCCAACAGTAGGGCATGCTCCTACTCTTGCTCCTGTTTGACCCAAAACAGCTGTATCAGAACAAATAACTAAATCACACCATAACGCGAGTTCATGACCTCCACCCATACAATAACCATTAACCATAGCAATAACTGGTATTGGCACACCTCTAATAGCCATAGCTAACCCCAGCATTCTATCATTCCAGTGGGCTGCATTAGACCAATTTAACCGTTTCATCGCATAGAAATCTCCTCCAGCTGAAAAAGCTTCACTTCCAGCTCCAGAAAAAACTATGCAAGTGATAGTTGAATCATTCCTTGTTTCTAGAACAGCTTCTCTCATTTCGTCTAAGGTCTGTTCTCTAAAAGCATTCCTTACTTCTGGTCTATTTATAGTTATCCAGACAGCACTTTCTTTTTTTTCTACAATTATTTCTTTGTAATCAGTTTTCATTTTATTCTCCTTTATTTTTTTGATAATAATTCAATTAATGTATTCATCATTTTTTTTGGATGTAAAAAAAACAATAGCTTTCCATGATAACCCTTAGAAGGCTCATTAATTGGTTCTAGGTTAAGTTCTTGAGCAATTTTATAATTTTTATTAATGTCATGAACTTCAATTCCCAAATGATGTAAACCTCCATTTGGGTTCTTATTTAAAAAATTATTTATAGGACTAGTTTTATCAAGTGGCTGAATTAATTCTAACTTAATATTACTAAACTCAATAAAGCTAATTTTAACTTTTTGCGCTTCTGATATTTTGATAGCACTTGATTTCACTCCAAAAACATTTTCGTAATGTTCTATGGACTTTTTTAAATTTGTTACAACTATTCCAATATGATCAATTTTGTTGCTATCTAGTATTTTACTCACCTTAACCTCTTTTTAAATAATTAATTATATATATGCATTAAATGATAGAGTGGCTCCTATTATTATAAGGCAAGCGTATGTAATTGGCTTAAAAATATTTTCAGGAAGAACTTTGAAAAGCAGTTGACCACATTTAAGTCCAATTGCTAAGGGTATTGACATCAGTAAACCTAAAAAAAGATAATCTTGCTCATAACCTTCAATTAAATAAAAATAAGAAAAAAAAGCAATTACTGTTAAAATTACAGTACATTGAATATTTGCGTGTATTATTTTAGTAGGTTCATTTTGTGAAAGGAAAAACAAACCAGTCAACGGTCCAGTAGGAACTCCAAAAAAACCAGCAAAAAATCCTATTCCACTTCCAATAGTACTTGCAATAACGGGTGAAGATTTTCCCTTATATTTCCATCCACTCATTAGTATAACCGTAGCAACTATTATAAAAATACCCATAAAGAAAGTAATGTCTGGGATCTCCCTTTGGAATAAAAAAAACAAACCTAAATAAACACCAATAAAAATTCCTATACCATAAAAAGATACAATTTTTTTTTGAGCATTTTTTACTGCGTTTGGTAATATTAATAACTGTCCAATCATACCAGATATTACAACAACGTTAAGAGCTGGAAGGGGACCCATAATAAAAACAAAACCTGGTAAAAGCAAAAGAGCACCAGCAAAGCCTGTATAACCTCTTATAAGACCACCTAAAAAAGCTACTAAAATAGTTGATAAAAACTGTAAATAAGAGAAACCAGGTAGAATGGTTAATAACTCATTTAAGAATTGTTCAATCATAGATAAATCATAAGCCTAAATTTTTGATATATAATAAAACTAAGATATTTAATCAAAAATCTAAAATGATTTTAATGAATAATTTAAATCAGAAAAAGTGATTTATACACTGATATCTTTTATATTTTATTTATCATTTTTATTGATTTAAATTATTCAAATTTATCATTTAATGTTTGAATACAGATGTTTTACAAGTATATAATATTTTTTTAAAGAGGATAACATGACAATTAAAGACTGCATAGCTCCAGATAGAAACCCAAAAGTACCCAATATTATTCTTCCTGATGGCACTGTTGATACTCACGTCCATATATTTGAAAAAGAATATCCATTATTTGAAGGTCGTGGTTATAATCCTCCAGATTCAACATTAGATGATCTTAAACATTTACATAAAACTTTAGGAGTTTCTCGAGTTGTATATACTCAGCCATCTCCATATGGAATTGACAACTCAGCCATCTTAAAAGGTATTAGAGTTATGAACGAAGAGAAACCTGGAACAGCGAAAGGTGTTTGCGCAATAACTCTGGATACTTCAGATGAAGAAATAGCATCTCTTGATAAACAAGGTATTTGTGGTGTAAGGCTAAATATGGATAATAAAGGTGGAATGCCTATGGAATTAAGTGAAATTCCTTTGCTTGAAGCTAGAATCAAACCTTTTGGTTGGCATATTGAGTATCTTTTTCCTGGAAAAGATCTTGTTGATTTAGAAACAATTTTTAATGCTTCTTCTGTTCCTATTTCAATTGGTCACTTTGCTTATCAACCTGCAACTAATGGAATTAGTTCAGATGGATTTAAATGTTTATTAAGATTAGTAGAGGCTGGTAACACATGGGTAAAGATATCAGGAGCGAATAGAGTTAGTGCAACCGACCTTCCTCCATATGATGATGTATTACCTATGGCTAGAGCTTTAATAAATGCTAATGAAGACAATATTATGTGGGGAACTGACTGGCCACATCCCAATAAATATGAAGTCAATCCAAATGATGGTGATTTAGTTAATGCTTTTGGTGAATGGGTTATAGAAGATAGATTAAGAGAGAAAATTATGGTTTCTAATCCTCATAAATTTTATAACTTTTAAATTATAAATTTTTAATAACAAAATTAGGACTGTATTCATGAAAAAAATTGCTGTTGTTACTGGTGGTGGTTCTGGTATTGGTCAATCTGCTGCATTAGAACTTCAAAAAACTGGTTTTAATGTTTATATTGTTGGAAGAAGAGAAGAAGAGCTATTAAAAACAGTAAAATTATCTGAAAATAGTGATGTTAATATAATTCCTTTTCCTGCTGATATAACAAACTCAAGTGAAGTTAATTCTCTTTTTCAAAAAATAAAAAATGACTTTGGCAGAGTAGATATCTTATTTAATAATGCAGGCATGGGAGCTCCTAGAGTACCTATTGAAGATTTGAAAGAAGAAGATTGGAGAAAAGCAGTTGATGTAAATTTAACGGGATCATTTTTATGTGCTCAACAAGCCGTTAGATTAATGAAAGAACAAAATCCAATGGGTGGAAGAATTATAAATAATGGTTCAATTTCTGCTCATGCTCCAAGGCCTGATACAATAGCATATACTGCTACAAAACATGCAATTACAGGGTTAACTAAATCATTAGCATTAGATGGAAGAAATTTTAACATAACAGCTTCCCAAATAGATATAGGTAATGCCGATACTGCAATAGGTAGTAGGTTTAAATCTGGTGTTCCTCAAGCTAATGGTGAAATGATGGTTGAACCTGTATTTGAATCTATAGATTGTGGAAAAGCTGTAGCTTATATTGCTAATTTACCAAAAGGCACTAACATATTAAACTTAACAATAATGGCATCAAACATGCCATTTGTAGGTCGTGGATAATATTTCTTTATTAAAGGTTTAATATGGTTAATAAAAAACGTGGTATGTATAAAAATCTTACTAGTTACGGTGATAATGGGTTTTCTATTTTTTTAAGAAAAGCTTTTATAAAAGGTCTTGGCTATACGGATGAAATGCTTGATAAGCCTATTATCGGTATTACAAATACCTTCAGTGATTATAACCCTTGTCATGGTAATGTTCCTGATTTAATTAAAAGCATAAAATCAGGGATACTATCTTCAGGGGCAATTCCTTTAGAATTTCCTACGATAACTGTGCATGAATCATTTGCTCATCCAACTTCCATGTATCTCCGTAATCTTATGTCAATTGATACTGAAGAAATGTTGAGAGCTCAGCCTATGGATGCATGCGTCTTAATAGGTGGATGTGATAAAACTGTTCCTGCTCAATTAATGGGGGCTTTTAGTGCAGATTTACCAGTTATACAGCTAGTGACTGGTCCAATGCTTACAGGTTCACATAGAGGAGAGCGTGTTGGGGCATGTACGGACTGCAGGCGTTACTGGGCAAAGTTTAGAGCTGATGAAATTGACGAAAATGAAATTAATGAAGTAAATAATCAACTAGTACCCACTGTAGGCACCTGTGGTGTAATGGGAACGGCTAGCACAATGGCCCTGATCACAGAAGCACTTGGTTTAATGGTTTCAAATGGTGCTTGTGCGCCCGCAGTTTCTGCTGAAAGAAGAAGAATAGCCGAACAAACAGGTAAAGTTGCAGTTCAGATCGCTGCTGATGATTTTAAACCTAGTAAGTTTTTAACAATTAAAAACTTTGAAAATGCCTTAACTGTTTTATCTGCAGTTGGTGGTTCAACAAATGGTATTGTTCATTTAACTGCTATAGCTGGTCGACTTGGTTTTGACATAAACCTTGATGATTTTGATAAAATGACAAAAAATACTCCTATGATTGTTGATTTAAAGCCGTCAGGTTCAGGATATATGGAAGATCTTTTTAAATCAGGCGGGCTTCCTCGTATTTTGAGCAACCTTAAAGATTTTCTTCATTTAGATGCTGTTACTATTACAGGTCAAACTATGGGTGAGTTAATAGAAAGCTATAAATATGATTGGGATCAGAATATAATTAGAAATCCCCAAAACCCTATCTTTGAAAAAGGCAGCATAGCTGTTTTAAAAGGTAATCTTGCACCTGGTTCTGCTATAATAAAACAATCTGCTGCAAGTAAAGAGTTGCTTTTACATGAAGGAATTGTTGAAGTATTTGAAGATTTAGAAGACTTAGCTAATAGAATTGATAGCGAAGATTTAAATGTTACTAAAGATAGTATTTTACTTCTTAGAAATATTGGTCCTCTTGGTGCTCCTGGCATGCCTGAAGCGGGCTTAATACCAATTCCTAAAAAACTTGCTAAACAAGGTGTTAAAGATATGGTTAGGATATCTGATGGAAGAATGAGTGGGACGGCTTCTGGTACTATTGTTTTACATGTTTGCCCAGAGGCAGCCGTTGGAGGAACTTTAAATATTGTTGAAAGCGGAGATGTTATTCGTCTAGACGTTTTAAATAGAAATATAGAAGTTCTTTTAAGTGATAAAGAAATTAATAAAAGAAAATTAGAAAAGCCCGTTAAATCAGATGTTAAAAGACGAGGTTATAATAAATTATTTTTTAACGAAGTCTTGCAAGCGGATAAAGGTGTTGATTTTGAATTTTTAAGGCCAATTGACTAATTTATTGCCTGATTAATATCATATTTACTTATTTAACTTATTAAATATTATAATTTATAATATTTAATCGTTTAGCCTACGCTTATTATTATAATTTTTAAAAGGTTTATAATGATTTACAATGATATAAGTGAAGACAATTATCCATTAGGATTTTTAATAAATAAAGGGTCGTCGACTAATAGTGATGATTTAAATAAAACTTTTGTTTCTCATACTCGTCAAATGGCACTTTTACAAAAAGAAACAATTGGTTACGAAGGTGATTTGAACTCTAATTCTTGGAGGTTAACTTCTGATGAAGGTAAACACTTGAATGGGACTGACCTTGCACCATTTCCACTTGGATTTTTTAACGCGTCTATTCATGGTGATATTGTAGGAAGAATTTTTAAAACTGCATTAAAAGAAAAAATATCAATAGATGAGATTAAATGTGAGGTTAAGAACTCTTATTATTTAACTGGTTCTTTTGTTAAAGGTGATGGCGTAGGTCATGCCGAACCAACACAAATTAATTTAGAAATTAAATCTTCAGAAGATAAATCTAAAATTAAAGAATTAATTAATAAATCTTCTAAATCATCTCCAGTTTTAACTGCATTGAGAACACCTCTTAAAAATACGTTTTCTCTAATTGCAAATGGAAGAAAAAAAAATCTTTCAAGTTTAAATGAAAGCTCATTAAATAACCCTGAAGATCCATATAATTACTATAAAAAACAACCATCTCCAAATATAACTGAAAAGTTTAGTGATAGAATGATCGTTAAAACAGGTCAGGTTTCAGAAGGTAAAGTAGAACCTGTAGATGGTTATAATGTTTCGAAAAATTCTGAAAATGCTACTGAAAACACTAATTTTAATAAAATAATTAGAACTATAGTTGGACGTAGTACTACAAAAGCTTCAGATAATATTATTGAGGTTGATACTGTTTTAGGTTTACCTGGAATGACTCATTTTGTAATAAGCATGGACATTAATGGTGTGATTGCTCCTTCACCTGTAAACATAATGGGGGCTGCTATTTCTTTTTGCTTTTTAACCCAGACACATCGATATATTCATCATCAAAAGTTTAATATTGAAGGATTAAGAATGTCCCAATATGCGACATTCAAAGAGAACTCTGATGGTTCAATTGAGATGTTACCTTTAGATACTCATTTATTTGTAAATGGGGCTGCAAGTGATGAACATAACGAAAAGTTAATAGATATGTCTGAGAAGACTTGCTATCTTCATGCAACATTAAGTAATGCATTAGAACCTAATATAAATATTAATTTTAACTAAGGAGTTACTTATTATGAGAACTAAAAGAGATAATCAACAATGGATGTTAGATTTAGCATTAAATATGCGTGGAAGGGTTCAAAATTTTGAAAGAGATGAATGGGAAACGCCTAGTAGAGCTCATAATTATAGAATGCTTCCAAAAATGTGGCGTAAAAAAGCTGAGCATGATGAAGCTTTAGCAAAGCAGGCAGAAAAACAAGGTTTTTCAATGACTGCATTAGAACATTATGATCATGCAGTTGAAGCATATAGAATGGCACAACATCCTATTTTCTTTGATGATAATCCAGTTAAGATATATTTATGTAATAAACTTAAAGAAATGGTTGATAGACGATCAGCTATTTCAAACTATCCTATTGAAAGAGTTGAGGTACCATTCGATGATGGTAAAACAATTTCATGTTTACTTCATTTATTACCCGATAGAAGAAAAGCTCCGTGTGTAATATATGTTCCTGGAATGGATCAAACTAAAGAATACTTCCCTAAAGCTATGAATAATTTAGGTATTAATAGAGGTATGCACGTAATATCTATGGATGGTCCTGGTCAAGGAAATTCTAATATACAAAAAATTAGAGCTGTTGGTGATAATTATGAAAGAGCTGGAGCAGCTGTAATTGATTACCTTATGACTAGAGACGAAGTAGATTCTGATAAAATTGGAATATATGGAGTGAGTATGGGAAGCTATTGGTCCCTTAGGCTTGCTAGTTATGATCATAGACCAGCAGCTGTAGCAAGTGGAGTGGCTACTTTTAATCCTAATAATACAATATTTTCTGTTTCCTCTCCACGATTTAAACAAATGTTTATGTATATGGCTGGTATGGAAGATGAAGATGAATTTGATGCAATGGCAAATAAAATGACTGTTAAAGGTTATGCAGATAAGGTTAAGTGCCCAACATTGCTAGCTACAGGAGAGTTTGATCCATTATGTCCTCTTGAGGATGCTCTTGAAGTTTATGGTGATATAAAGTCTAGAAAAGAATTATGGGTTATTGAAGATCAATTTCATCCATTATGGAACATACCAAATTTAGGAAAATTAGATTGCCATCATTATATAATGGACTGGCTTGAAAGAGCATTGGTCCATGGAAAGACAAATAAAGAAAGAATTGCATATGTTACAAATAAAGGGGAGGGACCATTTTCAGACTGTGAATGGGACCCAACTATAAAACCAGGTGAAGCATATTTTTAATATTAAATAAATTCTTTCATTAAAGGAAACTCTTTAAAAAATAAATCATGATATTTTTGAGTAGTTTTCTTAAATTCAGTGAGTTGTGATAAAGAGAGTTTTGTAACTTTTACATTCTCTTTTTCCATTTTGTTCAAAAGAATGCCATCTTCTTTAGAAGCTAAATTTCTTTGAAAAACAACACTGTTTTCAGCAGATTTTTCTATTATGGATCTTTCTTGGTCACTTAAATTGTTTAAAAAATTTGTATTAATAGCAAAAATGCAAAATCCTATCATATGATTAGTTAAAGAAACAAATTTCTGTGTTTTATAAATTTCAAAATTCCAATAATTTGTTAATGGATTTTCTTGGGCATCAATTTTACCATCTTTAACCGCAATTTTAAAATCTCTAACGTCGAGAGGACTAGGTATAAAACCCATTGACTTAAATATATCAATATGAAGTTGACTAGGTGTCGTTCTAATTATTTGATTTTTACAGTCTTCAGGGGCCTTTATTTCTTTTACTTTTGAACTTAAATGTCTAACCCCATTGTCCCAAAAACCTAAAAGTGTTAGATTATTATTATTCATTTTCTCATTGATATAATTGAAGAATTTTTTATCTAATGTTTTGTAGGCGCTATTTCTATCTTTAAAAAGATAAGGTAAATCTAATAACTTAATTTCAGGTATAATTTTTTCATAATAACTAGACCATAAATAAGAAATATGAATATCTTCATTAATTGTTTTTTCTATTAGGCTAGATGCCATTTCACCTTTCAATGTAACATCCATCATAAAATCTATATCAAATGAATTATCTATATTATTTATGAAGCTTTTCATTGCTTGAGTATGTATCGATTGATGACCTTGATAACCAGCCAATTTAATTGTTTTTTTCAAAATAATTCTCGTTATTATAGTTATGTTTAAATATAATGATTATTATAATTGACTTTTTATTTAAATCAAATCATGGAGTTTAAATTGAATCAAACTTTTATAGACTTATCTTCTGAAATTTATCAAGGTTGTCCTACTTTACCTAACCATCCACATATGGTTTTAACAGAATTTCAATCACATAAAACAATTAGGCATGCAGATGGAGTTAACTTTTCATGTTCTTCTATGTTTATGTCTATGGGAGAGCATACAGCTACTCACGTTGATGCACCTTCTCATTTTGACCCAAATGATAATGCTCAGTCTATTGATGAAGTCCCATTAAAAAATTTCTTTACTGAAGGTATATGTTTAGACCTTTCCCATAAACCTTTAAAAAGTAATATAACAGTACAAGATTTAATAGACGCAGAGGAAAAATCAGGAGAAAAAATTAAATTAGGTGATACTGTTCTATTACATATGAACCATTATGAAAGAACTAAAAACACTCCTCAATTCCTTACAGATTTCCCTGGTTTGACAAAAGAATCTGCAGAATGGCTTGGAAATAAAGGTATTGTTAGCTTTGGCGTAGAAGCAGTTAGTCCTGGAACACCAGGAAAAAATAATTTTGAAGTCCATTTAGTTTGTAAAAATATGAAATTTACCCATATGGAGGGTTTAATTAATTTACATAAACTTGTTAATAAAGGAAGATTCCAATTTATAGGTTTTCCATTAAAGATTAGAGGAGGCACTGGAAGCCCAATTAGAGCTGTAGCAATTCTGAATGAGTAAAACCTATAATTTCATACCTTCAAATGGTTTGACATAGTGTCCTTCTTCAATAGTAATAAGATCAATTTTTTCTGGTTCATAGCCAAATGGTTTCATTAAGCTAGGTATTTCGTCAGTCATTAAATTTAGCTCTGTTTTTCTTAATTTAGGATCAGCTATCGGTACTGCTGACATAAGTTTTTTTGTATAAGGGTGGACAGGGTTTTCAAATATTTGTCCTCTTAGGCCATATTCAACAATTTCACCTAAATACATTACACCAACGCGATGGCTAACTCGTTCTATTACAGCCATATCATGACTTATAAAAAGATAGGATAAACCGTACTCTTCTTGCAATTCCATCATAAGATTAACAACCTGAGCTTGAATAGAAACATCTAATGCTGACACTGCTTCATCTGCAATAATTAACTTTGGCTCTAAACCAAGTGCTCTGGCAATGCCTACTCTTTGACGTTGTCCTCCTGAAAGTTCATGTGGATATCTTGATCCATATTCAGCTCCAAGCCCAACTCTTTTTAGAAGTTCGTCAACACGACCTTTAGCCTCACTTCCTTGAGCTAAACCATGTACCTCTATTGGCTCAAGTATCGTTTCACCAATTGTCATTCTTGGATTTAAAGATGCAAAGGGATCTTGAAATATCATTTGCATTTGTCGTCTAAAAGGTCTCATTTCTTTATTAGTTAAGTTAGTTAACTCATTACCTTCAAATAAAACGCTACCTCTGGTTGGTTCATTAAGTCTAATAATACTTCTTCCAGTCGTTGATTTACCACACCCACTTTCACCCACAAGACCAAATGTCTCTCCGGGTTGCAAAGAAAAGTTAATACCCTCAACGGCGTGTATAACACCTCCCTTGCCAGAAAAACCTTTTTTAATATCAAATCTTGTAGTTAGGTTTCTAACCTCGAGAAGTGGCTTTGATTCTCTATTAACAGTGTCTTTAATATCTAATAATTCATTTTTTATTTTTGTTTCTTTAACATCTTCACCTTCAGATCTATTGACATCAATATTAGAAAATTTTGCAGGTAACTTTCTACCTTTCATGCTGCCAAGCTTTGGAACAGCAGCTAATAATGCTTTAGTATATGGATGTTGAGGGTTATGAAAAACTTCTAGTGCAGGGCCTTCCTCAACTTTTTTTCCTCTTAACATAACAACAACTCTGTCAGCAACTTCTGCAACTACTCCCATATCATGAGTAATAAACATTACAGACATACCAATATCACGTTGTAACATTTTGATTAGATCAAGAATTTGTGCTTGAATTGTAACATCAAGAGCAGTAGTAGGTTCATCAGCGATTAATAATGATGGACGACAGCTCAAAGACATGGCTATCATTACTCGTTGCCTCATTCCACCAGATAACTGATGTGGATATTGTGATAATTGTTTTTCAGGTTCAGGAATCCTTACAAGCTTTAACATTTCAAGAGACATATCTAGAGCTTCAGCCTCTGTTTTACCTTGATGCATAATAATGGCTTCAGAAATTTGCATACCAATAGTAAAAACTGGGTTTAAAGAAGTCATCGGCTCTTGAAAAATCATTGAGATATCATTACCACGTATCATTCTCATATTTTCTTGAGATTCTTTTGATAAATCAATTACTTCACCATTTTCTTTTCGAAAATTTATACTTCCAGATACAATTTTTCCTCCTGAATAATCAGTTAATCTCATTAAAGACATAGCAGTAACTGATTTTCCAGAGCCAGATTCACCTACAACTGCAACAGTTTCACCTTTATTTATATGCCAAGAAACTCCATCAACAGCTTTAACAGTGAGGTCTTTTAATGGAAAATGAACTTTTAAATCATTAACTTCAACTAAACGATTCTCTTTCATTTAGGTATACCTCCAACTAAATTCATAATAGTAAATATAAAATCTTATAATTTCGTTATAAGAATATTATAAATAACTATAAATATTAAATGATTAATTAATATATATTTTATCAAAAAAAGTGATTTAAGCGATATATTTTTTAATAACTATATATTTATACATTGGTTATGCAAAATAATGTAAAACAAAGCCTAATATTAGAGGTAGTATTAGTAAAGATATTAAAGTTGATACTACAACTAATCCTCCAACAGTTTCAGGATCCTTATCTGTTTGAACTGAAAATATATAATTCAATATGGCAACTGGCATAATTGACATTAAAATAACTACACCAGCCTTAGCTGAATCTAAATTTAAAAAAAAGATTGTTAACAAACCACTTGAAGCACCGATAATTAGTCTTGCTATAGAATACATAAATGCTTTTTTAAGATTTCCAATATTAACATTAGTTAATGAATAACCAAGAAGTAATAATGAAAGAGGGATTACAATATTTCCTAAAAATTTTGTAGTAGTAATAATTGGCTCATAAAGCGGTATCTTCATTATCAAAATAAATAAGCCTAACAAAGACATTATTAAAACAGGATGATATAAAAATTTAATTATATTCATAGATCCTAAAATTACAGCATATCCAATTGTGTTTTGTGAAAAAGATATTAAAACATAATATGGTATTGCGTATAACAAACCTATATCTCCATAAGTTAAAATAGAGAGAGGTAAAGCTAAATTAGCAGAATTAGGATGAATGAGACAACTAAAGTATGGGCTTATTTTATCCTTAGTAATAAATAGTAAAAGAACAGAAAAAATTGAAGCAAACACTGTTACTAAAACAGCAGCAAAACCAATTTCCATTAAAATATTAATATTAGGTTTAGTTGTAGATAAAGTGTGAAAAATTAAACAGGGAGAGCCAACGTGAGTTAATAAAAACCCAATGGTTTTTTGATTAAGGTCTATATTAATTTTGGATATAAAAAAGCCAATTGCTACTAATATGAAAACTGGAGCTGATATAGATAAAACTTGATAATACATAAAACCCTAAATCAAAATAATGTGCCCAATATTTTGAGCACATTAAATAAATATTACTAACCTTTAGTCATTATTTTAACTAGATCTTTATATTTTTCTGATTTATCAGCTCTAACTTTTTCATATTCAGGGCCATTCATATAGGCTGTGTTTTCGCCTAAACGTTTCATGAATTTTTTGAAAGTCTTATCGTCTTTTAATTTTGATAAAGCTGATTGTAGTATTTTAATTCTATCATCAGGCGTACCTGCTGGTGCAAGAATAATTCTGTCCATATAACCAATTTGACCAGGAAATCCTAGATCGGATAAAACAGGTGGATTTCCAAGACTTTTTTCTTTGGCGCCACAGGCTAATGTTCTAACCTTATCTCCTTGTGCATTTATACCTGAAGGAAATTGTAATATTGCCTCAACATCTCCAGAAAGGAGACCTTGCATTGATGGACCTCCACCTTTGAAAGGTGTTAAGTTAACTTGAACCTTTGCCCATGAAAGAATTTGTGCCATTGGAACCATTGTAGCCCCCCACATTCCTGAATGCCCAAGTTTCATTTTACCTTTACTTGATTTAGCTTCATCAAATAAAGATTTCAATGTCTTATGTTTTGAATCAGATCTGACTATCATACAAGCAGCTGAATAATTCATCCTTGCAACGGCTTTGAAATCTTTCAAAGGATTATATGGTAGTTTTTTCACATGTTGTTGAAGTTGATCTATATAATTATGTGTAAAAAGCAAAGTATACCCATCTGGCTTTGCTTGAGCAACCATAGCTGTACCTGTTTGACCGCTAGCGCCAGGAACTAACTTAACAATAATTGCATTTCCTAGATACTGTGGAACTATACTTGTAAATACACGAGCGTTTAAATCATGGGATCCCCCAGGTCCCAATGGTATTACCATAGTAATTGGTTTTTCTGGATATTGAGCCTGAGATTGGCTAATAACACTTAAAAAACCAAGTAAACTTATGATTAAAAATTTAATTAAATTATTCATTTATTCCTCCATAGTTTATTAATTGTTGTTTCTTATATCTTCGGTAGTTTCAGCTGCTACTTGACGCAGCTTTTTGCTTCTTTGCCAAAGTTTCCATGTAATTAGTGGTGTTACACATAATATAAAGGTTGCAATTGGTTTTTCATAAAGCAAATACATTAAAACATTTTCATTACCTAGGCTCATTGTTTGACCAAAGGCATATTCTAAAGGTGGTGCCAAGATAAAAGCCATGACTAACGGAGTTACATCAAAACTTAATTTTCTTAAAATATATCCAAATACACCAAATATTACTAAAAAATATAAATCAGCGGGGTTATGTCTAAAAACAAAAGATCCAGCAAAAGCAAATACGATAGTTAATGGTAACAAATAAGATTTTTTAATGCTTACTACTTTTGAAAAAATAGGAATTGTAAAATACCCAATTATTAAAAACAAAACATTTGCTATAATCATGCATAACATTATCGCAAAAATTAAACTTCCTTGTTCATTCATAAGTTGAGGCCCTGGTCGGAGTCCATGAGCAACAAATGCACCCAACAATATAGCTGTTATATTATCTCCAGGTATTCCTAATGTTAGTAAAGGAACTAAGGTAGGGCCATTTACGGCATTATTGGCAGCTTCTGGCGCAGCGATACCTTCAAGTTCACCTTTCCCAAATCTTTCTGGATGTTTTGATGCGTTTTTAGCAGCTGCGTATCCAACAAATGCTGCGACAACCTGGCCAACTCCAGGTATCATTCCTATTGAAGTACCTATAACAGTA
>Ga0257110_1000190_pt1 | contig 31856 bp, 32 predicted proteins | sample LP_taG_7_FD_190184 | JGI IMG/M metagenome (GOLD analysis project Ga0257110, IMG submission 190184) | Marine microbial communities from Northeast Subartic Pacific Ocean, Canada - LP_J_2015_P26_10m | ecosystem: Environmental > Aquatic > Marine > Oceanic | place: Canada: Northeast Subartic Pacific...
CTATTTTTTCCCCGTAAAACAAGGTATTTATCATGATTTGTACTCATAATGTACTCAAATAATATTTAATTGTACGCATAATATGCCATATTATTTTTATCTAATCAACTATATGTACTCATATTGTAGTATTTGTACCCATATTATCTTAAATTTTTTTATTTTACTGCCTATATTTTCTTCTATGAGTTGTGTAATAATAATATTTAGATCATGAATACAATTATTACATCACTTATAAATCATATAAAAGCTTGGAATATGGTCTGGTTTGGGCTTATTTTCTGGGGTAGTGTCTTAAATGCATTTGCAGGAGAGCTTGGCTTGCTTGCCAACAATCCTGATTTATCTTATCTTTTCTTCTTATTAGGTCTTATTCTTGGTCTTACAGCTAAGTTTAGAGGTACATGGTTATGGATCCCAGCCAAATAGACATCTATTCCTTTGCTAATGAAAAAGAAATTGCTAGATCTTTTTCAAAAAGATTCCAATGGGAAATGGTTTTAATTGGTTTAGGCCAAGCAACTGTCTTTTTATCTTTATGGCCACTTGCTATCTTAAATATTATTCCTTTATGGATAGCTGCTCCTATTTCTTGTCTTTGCGCCTTGTTTGCCTATTTACCTTCTCACGAAGCTCAACATGGTAACTACTCAAGAGGTAAGGCTGATAGAAGATGGATTGACTCTCTTGTAAGTCATATTACTTTAATCCCTTTAATGTTCCCTCATCATATTATGAGAGCTACTCACATGAAACATCATGCATATACTAACGATCCTCATAAAGATGTTGATTATGATACTGCCTCATCAAATTCGCTTTTAGAGGTTTTTTTACGTTCGAATGAATCTACTGCTAAATACGATAAATATCTCGAAGTATTTAAGGACGATAAAAACTTTGTAAAATCTTTTGAAAAGGGAGGATTAGTTGGTTTAGCTTACAGAGCAACTTTGATGACCTTAGTTATATTTTTTCCTCTTGAGGCTCTTTTCCTTTGGTGGCTTCCAAGTAAAGTTGGAGTAATGTATTTGTCTACTTTTTTCTCTTGGTATCCTCATTATCAAATGGAAACAGGTCGCTACAAAGATACTAGATTTTGGCATCATTTATTACCACGATATATAAATCACTCTATGCAATTACATTTTGTACATCATCTTCATCCTGGTATAGGTCATTTTGATGAGCCCAAAGCAATTGAAGCCTTAAAGCCTTTTTTAATAGAAAAGGGAGTTCCGGGAGCTGATCAGATCCCTGATCGAGTATCATATAATCCATTAATTAAATTGTAAAAGTATGAAAGTATCTGAAGCAGTAGAATCAAGACAGTCTATTAGAGAGTATTTAGAAAAGCCTGTCGACAATCAACTTATAAGGGAGATCTTGGAGAAATCTGCAAGAGCAGCCAATGGGGGTAATCTTCAACCTTGGAAAATTTTTGTTATTAATAAAGAGAGTATGGCAGATTTTTTAAAACAACAATCTGAATGGGCTGAACCTGAAACTCCAGCATATGATATTTATCCACCTAAACTAAAGGAACCCTATAGAACATCTAGATACGAACTAGGAGAGCAGATGTATTCCTTGCTTGGCATAGATCGTGATGATAAAGAAGGTCGTTTTATGCAGGTCCTAAGAAACTTTGAATTCTTTGGTGCTCCAGCTGCAATCTTTTGCTTCGTTGATAAACAAATGGGGCCGCCACAATGGTCAGACTTAGGCATGTTCTTACAAACATTTATGTTGTTGGCTCAAGAGTCAGGACTTGATACATGCGCTCAGGAAGCATGGTCTATGAAACAAGAAAGCGTAAGTGACTTTTTTAAAGTAGATAATGAGACTATGGTTTTTTGTGGCATGGCTATAGGTTACAAAGACTCAGAAGCAACAATCAATAAACTCAGAAGTGAGCGTCGCCCTATAGATGAATGGGCTACTTTTGTGTAAATCAATTTATAATCCATATTAATTTTGAGCAAAAAAAACCCGGTATAAAACCGGGTTTTAATTTTAGCTTGTGCTAATTATGCTGATGCAGACTCTTTAACTGCAACATGCCAAATAACTAAACCAAATAGAATCTTGTTAACAAAGTCAGCAAGATTATAAACAATGTTTAAGTTAGAAGCATATACTCCTTCGCCACCCATTAGGTAACCAGCAGCATATCCAGCAGGGTATATAGCCCAACCTACAATAATGATCCACATCATAGTGTTGTAAGCAGACATAACAGCAGGACTTGCTTGATTAACAGCATTTTTTCCTTCTCCAGCCCATAGCTCATAAATCATGTATAACCATGCAGCTACACCAATCATAAACGCAGGTAATACAGCCATGATTCCAGCTTCACCCATGTATCCAAATAAAAGCATTACTAGCGAACCGCCAAGTAATTTTTTGAATAATGAACCAGCAACATTAGTACATGCAGCAAGGATTAAGTAGAACTCAACCATTAGCAATGGAACAGTTAGCAACCAATCAATATATCTAAATACTGTTGGTGTTTCACCAGTTTCAATCCATACGCCTCTCATGTATAAGTAATGCCAGAAAGCAATACCTGTAACAAGACCAGATACAGTTAATGATGTTTTCCATTTTGAGTTTACGTTATCTCTTTCAACAAAGAAGAAAACAGTTGCTGCTAATAAAGCCGCAGTAACTAACCAAAATGAAACACCAGTAAGGTCACTAGCTTGAAGATCACCGCCACTTGCAGCGAATGATGGAAGTGCAATAGCACTAGTCAACAATAATAACAATTTCATATACTACCCCCAGTAGTTCAATAAGAAATAACATAATTTCTTAAATATTAGATGAGAACGATTCTCACCGTTACTAAGTATAGTAAATCTAATCAATAAACTAAAGTTTTAATGAAATAAAGTATATTTCGCTTATATATAAATTTTATATATATATGATATTTACTAGATGCTCTCTGAAATTGTTTTTGTTATATTGTCATGAAACTCATTTGATTAAATAGGAAATGCAATCTAAAAAAGATTCTTACTGGAATGAAAATATAAGGATATTAATCTTCTTGTTATCAATATGGTTCTTAGTATCATTTGGATTTGGAATATTATTATCTGACTGGCTTGATCAATTTCAAATCGGCGGTTTTAAGCTTGGATTTTGGTTTGCTCAACAAGGCAGCATTTATGTCTTCATAATTTTAATCTTCATTTATATTCATTTGATGAATAAATTAGATAAAAAATATTTTGGAAAACAAAACTCTGAGGATAACCAATAGTGGATGTTACTCAACTAACCTATCTCTTTGTTGGCTTATCATTTGCTTTGTATATTGGCATAGCTATTTGGTCTCGAGCAAAATCTACTAATGACTTTTATGTTGCTGGCAAGGGCGTTCACCCTGTTGCTAATGGAATGGCAACAGCAGCAGATTGGATGTCAGCAGCTTCGTTTATTTCTATGGCTGGACTTATCGCTTTTCTTGGAAAAGATGGTTCTGTTTATTTGATGGGATGGACAGGGGGATATGTTGTTCTTGCATTATTGTTGGCTCCATACCTTAGAAAATTTGGACAATACACTGTTCCAGATTTTATAGGCGAAAGATATTACTCAAAAACAGCTCGCTTGGTAGCAGTGGTATGTCTTATTTTTGTATCTTTTACATATGTAGCTGGTCAGATGCGTGGAGTTGGAATTGTTTTCTCTAGATTTTTAGAGGTAGACATTAATATTGGTGTGATTATTGGAATGGTTATTGTTTTCTTCTATGCAGTACTGGGAGGGATGAAAGGCATAACCTATACTCAGGTTGCTCAATACTGTGTTTTAATTTTTGCCTATTTAGTTCCAGCTATTTTCATTTCTATTCTTATAACCGGCAATCCTGTTCCTCAATTAGGTTTTGGAGATACTTTAGTAGGTACAGATATGTATCTTCTTGATAAATTAGATCAAGTGACACAAGATTTAGGTTTTAATGCATACACAGAAAATATTAAAAGTAATATAGATATTTTTTGTATTACAGCAGCCTTAATGTTCGGCACCGCTGGGTTGCCTCATGTTATTGTTCGATTCTTCACAGTTCCCAGAGTAAGAGATGCAAGAAAATCAGCAGGCTACGCTTTAATTTTTATTGCTATTCTTTATACAACTGCTCCGGCTGTAGCAGCGTTCTCAAGAGTAAATTTTATAGACTCAATTCAAGATACAAGTTATGAATCATCGCCTGAATGGTTTAAAAATTGGGAGAGTGTTGGACTCATAGCGTGGCAAGATAAAAATGCAGATGGAGTTATTCAGTATTCTGCAGGAGAGGCCTTAAAAGGAGGTCGTCCAAAATATACTTCTGAACGTGGAGAATATGGCGAAAGAAAATTACAAAATGAATCCAATAACTCAAATGTTAATGAAGTTTATATAGACAGAGACATTATGGTTCTAGCTAATCCTGAAATTGCAAAATTGCCTGCATGGGTTATAGCTTTAGTTGCAGCTGGCGGACTTGCTGCTGCCCTATCAACTGCTGCTGGTTTATTGCTAGTAATATCATCGTCAATCTCACATGATCTTCTTAAAAAAACTTTCAGGCCAGACATTACAGAAAAACAAGAATTATTTTATGCAAGATGTGCAGCTGCAGTAGCTATTTTTATAGCAGGATTATTTGGGATATATCCACCAGCCTTTGTAGCTCAGGTTGTTGCATTTGCTTTCGGTTTAGCAGCTTCAACTTTTTTCCCAGTTCTTTTTATGGGCATATTCTCAAAAAGACTTAATAAAGAAGGAGCAATTGCTGGAATGATTTCTGGTTTATTGTTTACACTTACCTATATTATTTATTTTAAATTTCTTTATACCAATTTAAACAATGCAGATTATTGGTTTTTATCTATTTCTCCTGAAGGCATAGGTTTTGTAGGAATGATTATTAATTTTGCGGTTGCTATTGTTGTTTCTGCTTATACGAAACCTCCTCCAAAAGAGGTCATAGAAATGATAGAAATAATTAGACAGCCTTAAACAGGAACAAATATGAAATATTTAGTAACATTTATCTTATCTTTTAGCTTTTCTCAGGTTCAATCCGAACCATTAGATTTCTTAGAAGCCGAAGTATTATCACTAAAAGACTCAAAACCTGAAAGAATTCTTTTTGTGGGAAATAGTTACCTTTACTATAACGATAGTCTGCACAACCATGTCAGAAGGATGGCAGAAGAAATGAATCCTGAAAGAAAAGATTTCTTTGGCTATAAATCTGCCACCATAGGCGGCTCGCGTCTATCCCATCACAATTTAGAGCATTTATTAGAATCAAAGAATATTGGCATTGATGAAAGTTTTCAATTAGTAATTTTGCAAGGTGGAAGTGGGGAAGTTTTGGATGAAGAATCAAGAAAGTCTTTTAACCTTAATGCAAAAAAGATGATTGAACAGATAGAGAATAGCGGCGCTGAAGCATTGCTTTATATGATCCATGCCTATGTACCTCCTCATGAATTGTATGATCCTAAGATGATAGAGAAAATTAGGTACACCTACTTAAAAGCAGCAAACGATTACGATGCAATGGTTGCGCCAATTGGAATAGCTTACATGAATGCTTACAAGGCAAACCCTGACATTAAACTTCACAAATTTTTTGACGGCACTCACCCCAATATTCTCGGCACATATTTATCAGCATGTGTTCTGTATGCGACCATATTTAAAAAACCATCATCAGAAGTTCAATATAATTATTTTGGCGCTATTAGCAATGAAGATCAAAAATTCCTTCAAAAGATTGCTGATGAGACTGTGAAAGAATTCTTTAAGAGATAATATTAAGAAAACGAGTGTATAAAAATTTTGCTATATAAATAATGTTTAGTATGATCAACATATGAAAGTTGCTATATATCCAGGTTCGTTTGATCCAATTACCTTTGGTCATATGGATATTATTGAAAGAGCTTGTGGTATCTTTGATAAGGTTATACTTGCTGTCGCTCAAAGTGAATCTAAAAAACCTCTTTTTACACTTGAAGAAAGACTTGGGCTAACTAAGTCTATTTATTCTGATCACCCAAAAATAGAAACAGTAAGTTTTTCAAGAAAATTAACTGTTGAATTAGCAAGAGAATACCAAGCTTGTGCGATTATAAGGGGTCTGAGAGCGGTAGCAGATTTTGAGTATGAATTTCAACTTGCTACTATGAATAGATCTTTAGCTCCTGACATTGAAAGTATCTTCTTAACACCTAAAGACACATTAATTTATGTTTCTTCAAGTCTCGTAAAAGAAATTGCTGAATTGAAAGGAGATGTATCTAGATTTGTTCACCCAAATATTGATCAAGCCCTTAAAGCAAAACTTCTTGTCTAATTCTGACAATTATTACAAAAATAGGATGCTCTTTGATTTTGGATAATCCGGATTATTAAATTTTTACATTTAACACATTCTTTATTTTCTCTGTCATAAACATTAAGCTGAATTTTAAAATAGCCAGCCGACCCCTCAGCTGAAAAAAAATCTTTTAGAGTTGTTCCACCAACTTTTATAGCCTCCTTTAAGACAATTTCAGCGTTTTTAGTAATTTGGCCACACTCATTTTTAGTAACCGTATTGCTAATTCTTCTTGGATCTAGAGCAGATCTAAATAATATTTCTGAAGCATAAATATTTCCAATACCCACTACATTTTTTTGATTCATAATGAAGTTTTTTATATTGGTCTTTGAGACTTGAACAGCTTCATACAAATAATCAGCTGAGAATTCTTTTGATAAAGGTTCAGGCCCAAGATTTTTTATTAAGAAATGTTCTTTATAGTTTTTAGTAATATGAATAGAGCCAAATCTTCGCGGGTCGTTATAAATTAATTTATTTTTGCTAAATGTTAATTCAGCATGATCATGCTTTTTAAAAAAATTATCTTTTTTATTCATTATCCTTAAAGTACCTGACATACCTAAATGAACTATTAACTGATAATCATTGAAATCAAATATTAAATACTTAGCTCTTCTTAGTATTTGTCTTATTTTTTTCCCTGCTATTTTTTTATTGATATTATTATCAACTAACCATCTAAGATTTGGGTTGTGAATGCTTATAGAATTTAAAACCTTTTTCTCAAAAGATTTAATTGCTTTTAGTGTTGTTTCTACCTCAGGTAGCTCAGGCATTAATTAAGAAAATTATTTATATCAGCAATATTTTCAGGTTCTAAGTTTCCAGCAGAAAGGCCTAATCTTAAGTTAGCAAGAATATAATCATATTTAGCATTAGCTAGATTTCTTTCAGCACTATATAGATTCTTTTCTGATTGAAGTAAATCTACTATATTTCTGGTACCAACTTCATAGCCTACTTTTGTTGCTTCCAGTGCACTTGTTGCAGAAACAACAGCTTGTTCTTGTGCATTAACATTTGCAACTAAAGTTATTACATTTGAATATTGTGATCTAACTTCCTGAATAACAGATCTTTCAATAAAAAGAGTATCTTCAATAGTTTTATCATAATCTGCATATGCTCTTTTTCTTCTTGAGTTAACAGCGCCACCCTGAAAGATTGGCATACTCAATTGGATTCCATAAGATCGTCTTTCGGTTTCACTAGGAACAGTAAGTATTAGTCCACCTGTATCTATATCATCATACCTGTACTGATTTGTTTCTGATTTAGATACATTTCCAACAATATCTAATTTTGGCAGATGATCAGATGCCGCACTTCTTGCAGAATTTTTTGACGCATCTCTTCTTAGTCTCGCAGCTTTTAATCGATAATTATTTTCAATAGCTAGATTAACCCAATCCTGTTTTGATGCTGGGAAAGGATTTACAACAGGCAAATCATTACCTAAAGCATCGATACTATAAACCTCTCTTCCTATAAGAGCATTTAAAGCTTCTCTTGCTGAGAAAACTGCGCCCTCAGTCCTTATCCTTGAAGCCAAACTTAAATCATATGCTAATTGAGCTTCTTGCACTCCTGTAATAGCAGATAGACCAACTTCAAACCTTTGTTGAGCTTGATCAAGTTGTTTTTTAATAGCTTTTTCTTCTGATTTAGCAGCATTAAGATTATCAACAGCTCGTAATACCCCAAAGTATAATTCTGCAGTTCTAACAACTAAGTTTTGCTGCTCATAACCAAAATCAGCTTCAGCTGCATTGGTTAGGGATTGAGATCTTTTATATTGAAACCATGTATCTAATCTTATTAATGGTTGGCTTAATCGTGCAGAAGAAGAAAAACTATTATATTCGTTACTTAAAATTCCGCCTTGGTAGGATTCATTCCAGTTGGTGCTTCCACTGATTGTAACACTTGGCATCAAACCAGCTCTGCCTTGGACAACTATCTCTTTGCCAGATAAAAGAGAATATTCTGCAGCTCGATACTGAGGATCATTTTCTAAAGCTTCATTATAAATATCAATTATATTTTCAGATGTAACGATTCCTGAAACTACAAGAAGGGATGTAAGAATTAAGTTTTTCATATTTGTACTATTTTAATATATGTAAAGTAAACTTGTCATTATTTTATTTGATGTTTACAGTGTTAACATTTAACACCTTTTGACTATAGATTGTCAATAAAGGCTTTTTTCAAGATATCTTTTACTAAAAAGGTAAGAATTAATACTAATTATTAAAAGTTATTTACTGATCTTAGAGTAGAATATCATCAATAAGTTCAATCAATTAAATTATGATTCAAACAGAACAAGTTTCACTAACATACAAGGTAAAGTAAGTTGAGTAAAAGTTCATATGATTCTAAAGCCATCGAAGTTTTATCAGGCTTAGATCCAGTAAGAAAAAGACCTGGAATGTACACGGATACAAGTTGTCCAAACCACCTCATTCAAGAAGTCTTGGATAATTCAGTAGATGAAGCTTTATCTGGCCATTGCTCCAAGATAAAAATAACTTTATGTAAAGATGGTTTTATTCAAATTACTGATGACGGAAGAGGGATGCCAGTAGATATTCATCCTGAGCATAAGGTTTCCGGAGTGGAGCTTATTATGTGCAAGCTTCATGCTGGCGCTAAATTTTCAGGCAAGGAATATAATTTCTCAGGTGGCTTGCATGGAGTAGGAGTATCTGTGGTAAATGCATTATCAGCTGAACTTGAAGTTAAAATAAGAAGAGATTCAAAAGAATTTCAAATTGATTTTGCAGATGGAGAAAAAACTAAAGAACTTCATCAAATTGGTGAAGTGGGAGTCCAAAATTCTGGAACAACTATAAGGTTTCTTCCAAATAGTAGTTATTTTGAATCAGATAAAATACAGAAAAAACATCTCAAACACTTATTAAAAGCTAAAGCTGTTTTGTGTCCAGGACTTCAGATAGACTTTTTAGACGAAAAAAAATCAGAAAAAATTAGATGGCTATATGAAGATGGTTTAAGCAGCTATTTATCTGAATCATCTTTAGATGTGGATTTATTAATAGATGAATCTATTATTTGTTCGAAATCTTCAGATGCCCAAGAGGTAGAATTTGCAATAAATTGGTCAAAAAATCCTAGAAAAGAGTTATTGAATGAGACATACGTTAATTTAATTCCAACCCTACAAGGAGGATCTCACTTTAACGGTTTTAAGTCTGGTTTATTGGAAGCTTTAAAAGAATTTTGTGAGTATAGAAACTTACTACCTAAAGGATTAAAAATAGTTGCAGATGATGTCATCAGCAATTCAATTTTTGTAATTTCTTCAAAACTTCAGAATCCTCAATTTGCTGGGCAGACTAAAGAAAGATTAGATTCTAAAGATCATATGTCCTTTGTAGGTTCAGTTACCAAGGATGTATTGAGTATTTGGTTTAACAAGCATACTGAGGAAGGTGAAAAAATAGCTGAATTAGCTATTAACTCTGCTCAACTAAGAGCAAAAGCCTCAAAAACTGTTGAAAGAAAAAAATCATTTAAAGGCCCAGCTCTCCCAGGAAAATTATCAGATTGCAATAGCGAAGATCTTAATAAAACTGAATTATTTTTAGTAGAAGGCGATTCAGCTGGAGGATCAGCAAAGCAAGCCAGAGAAAGATCTTTTCAAGCAATCATGCCTTTAAGAGGAAAGATCTTAAACACCTGGGAATTAGAAAGTGCAGAAATAATTAAATCTCAAGAGATTAAGAATCTTTCTACAGCTATAGGAGTACTTCCTGGAAACCCAGATATTAGCGCTCTTAGGTATGGAAAAATTTGTATATTAGCTGATGCTGATTCTGATGGTTTACATATAGCAACATTATTATGTGCACTATTTTTACAGCACTACAAGCCTCTTGTTCAAGAGGGAAGAATATATGTTTCGATGCCGCCTTTATACAGAATTGATTGCGCTAAAGAGGTTTTTTATGCCCTTGATGACTCTCAAAGAGATACTATAGTAAAAGACTTAAAATCTAGAAAAGGGAAACCTAAAATTAATATTCAAAGATTTAAAGGGCTTGGAGAAATGAACCCATCACAATTGCGTGAGACTGTAATGGATCCTGCAACAAGACAATTGGTCAGTCTAACCATTTCACCAAATGATAATGCAAATTCAGTTATGGATTTACTATTAGCAAAGAAAAGAGCTCCTGATAGAAAAGAATGGCTTGAAAAAAAAGGAAGCCTAGCAAAAGTTTAAAACTATGAAAGCAGAAGACAAGAATCAATCAATAAGCTTAAAAAAGTATGCAGAAGAGTCGTACCTTAATTATGCTATGTACGTCATCTTGGATAGAGCTCTTCCTAATATAGGTGATGGACTCAAGCCGGTACAAAGAAGAATACTTTATGCCATGTCAGAGCTTGGTCTTAATGCGGGAGCAAAATATAAAAAATCGGCTAGAACAGTTGGTGATGTAATTGGAAAATTTCATCCTCATGGAGACAGCGCAGCTTATGAGGCAATGGTATTGATGGCACAAAATTTTTCATTTAGATATCCATTGGTAGATGGTCAAGGCAATTGGGGCTCTCAAGATGATCCTAAATCTTTTGCTGCAATGAGATATACAGAATCAAAACTTACTAAGTTTGCTAGTTTATTGCTCGAAGAACTAAAATTTGGAACAGTTGATTGGCAACCTAATTTTGACGGCTCGCTTTTAGAACCAATAATTTTTCCAGCAAAAGTACCCTCAATTCTTTTAAATGGGACTTCTGGTATTGCTGTCGGCATGGCAACAGACATTCCTTCTCACAATCTAAACGAAGTCATAGATGCAACTGTTCATATGCTAGAGAATCCCTCTGCAGATTTAACAGCAATCTTAAAGCATATTAAAGGACCAGACTTTTCTAACGGAGCCAAATTAATCGTTAGCGACGAAGAGTTAAATGAAATTTATACGACTGGAAAAGGTGGTTATAAAATTCAAGCCAAATGGACTAAAGAAGATAATCAAATCATTATCAATGCTCTTCCTTATCAAGCTTCAGGTGCAAAAATATTAGAACAAATTGCAGACCAAATGCAAAATAAAAAAATTCCAATGGTTGTTGATCTAACTGACGAAGGTGATCACGAGGAACCAATAAGACTTGCTATCACCATGAAATCAAATAGAGTAAATCCTGATGATCTAATGAATCATCTTTTTGCATCTACAGACCTCCAAAAAAGTTATAGAGCCAATATGAACCTTATTTCACTCAAAGGTGGCCCAAAAGTTTTTTCACTTGTTGAGCTAATAAAAGAGTGGCTTGTTTTTAGAAAGAATACTGTTATAAGAAAATTAGAGCACAGGCTTGATCAAGTAAATGACAGACTTCATATAGTTGAAGGTCTTCTTATCGTTTACCTTGATTTAGATATGGTAATAAAGATTATTCGCGAGTCTGATGAACCAAAACCAGAAATTATTAAATACTTTAAGATTTCTGAGATTCAAGCTAATGCAATTTTAGAAATTAAACTAAGACAACTAGCTAAATTAGAGCAAATTAAATTAGAAGAAGAAAAGTCTATGTTAGTAGATGAGCAGAAAGAAATTGAAAAAATCCTTGGCTCATCAAGCAGATTAAAAACTTTAATTAAAAAAGAGCTTTTAGAAATTAAAGCTGAGTATGGCGATGATAGAAACTCTCCTATTGAAGCATCATCTAGTGCAAAAGTTTTTTCTGAGGAAGAGACTCTTGTAACTGAGCCTATTACAGTTATTTTATCTTCAGCTGGCTGGATAAGAAGTGCCAAAGGCCATGAAATTGATCCTACATCATTGAATTATCGTGGCGATGATTCTTTACAAGACTTCTGCAGAGGTCGAAATAATCAAAATGCAGTTTTTTTAGATTCTCAAGGAAAAGCATATTCTATAGCGGGGCATACGCTTCCATCTGCTCGAGGTCTTGGAGATCCAATCACTGGAAGAGTTTCTGCAGATTCTGGTGTAGAGTTCATGTCAACACTAATTGGAAATGAAGAAGAGAAATTTATGATAACTAATTCAGCCGGCTATGGTTATGTATCTGAATTTAAAAATATGGTCTCCTCAAAAAAATCAGGCAAAGCATTTATGAAACTTCCACAAGGAGCCAAGATGCTTAAGGCATTAAAGGTAGAAGATGATCATAGGTTTATAGTTGCAGCTTCAAATATAGGAAGGCTTCTCATTTTCCCTTTATCAGAATTACCAATACTACCGAAGGGCAAAGGTAATAAAGTTGTAAATATTCCTAAAGTAAAGTTTGAATCTGGTGAGGAGTTTATGAGTCACATAGCTCTTCTAGCTGACACAAGCAGCTTAAGAATAGAAAGTGGAAAAAGATTTTTAACTTTAAAGATAAAGGATCTTGAAAACTACATTTCTTCTCGAGCAAAAAGAGGAAATATGCTCCCTCAAGGCTATAGAAAAGTTGATTCTATGTCAGAAGAAATAGATTCTAAGCTTTCTGAAGTTGAGCAATAGACTTTTCTAAAATATCTAACCCAGAATTAATTAATTTATCTTCAATGATTAGGCTTGGAGCAATTCTAATAGTATTGTTATTTGCTTTAAGAACCATTAAACCATTCTTATAACACTGTTGAAGAACTGTATCTAAATTAACTGAATCAGTAACATTTAATTTACATCCAATCCAAAGACCAGCAGTATTAATTCTTTCAAAACATTTTAGATTTGCATTTATCATATTTAATTTTTTTATAAATATTTTTTCTTTTTTCTTAACATTTGCTAGCAGTCTTTTTTTAGAAATAGTATTTATTACTTCAAGAGCAATAGAGCATGCTAACGGGTTTCCACCATAGGTGGTTCCATGAGTTCCAACTTGCATAGATTCTGCGATATGATTTTTTGTAAGAATAGCGCCAATAGGAAATCCATTTCCTAAACCTTTTGCAGAGGTTACGATATCTGGCTTTATATTAAATTGCTCATAAGCAAATAAAGTACCAGTTCTTCCTACTCCTGACTGAACTTCGTCAATAATAATAAGGGCATTATTTTCTTTGCAAAGTTTTTTTATTCTAGCTATAAAAGGTTTCTTAGCTTTAATTATCCCTGCCTCACCTTGAACTAGTTCAATTACAACTGCTGCAGTTTTTTTATTAATTATTTTTTCTAGGCCTTCAATTTCATTGTAAGGATGATGATTTATACCTGCTGGCATAGGTCCAAAACCATTAATCATTCTGTCTGAACCATTTAATGCAATTGTCATCATAGTTCTTCCATGAAATGCATCAGCAAAGGCTACTATTTCATTTTTACTCTTTCCATATTTTAAGTTTGCATATTTTCTTGCTGTCTTCACAGCAGCTTCCATTGCTTCAGCACCTGAATTTGCAAAAAAAACCTTATCAGCAAAGGTATGTTTGCAAAGTGTTTTAGCTAAATTTAGAGCTGGAGCATTAGTCATAGCATTTGATAAGTGCCAAACCTTTTTTGATTGTTCATTTAGTACTTTCACTAGAGGAGGGTAGCAATGACCAAGATTTGTAACAGCTATTCCTGATGCAAAGTCTATGTATTTTTTATTTTTACTATCCCAAACAATTGATCCTTTCCCCTTAACTGGAATAAAATGAGCCGGATTATATACAGGCATCATATAATCATTGAATTGTTTTCTTGTAACCATATCTAAATTATACGTGATTTCAGTAAAAAAAATTAACGAAAAAAACTTTGAAATATTAATTAAACCTAATAGTTCTCTAAATGGATGGCAAAGAGTATTTTTTCTTCTAAGTATCTTTATATTATGTGGAGGTATAGCTGTAATATTTTACTTTGTGGGTGCAACCATGATCTTACCTTTTGCAGGTATTGAGCTAGCAGCGGTTTTCTTGGCCTTTTATTTAAACTTTAAGTGGAGTGAACAAAAAGAACTAGTAACTTTATCTTTAGATCATGTTGTTGTAGAAAAGGGGCGTAATCAAAAAGAATATACATGGAAAGAATTTAGAACATTCACGGCTTTTGAGATAAATAAAAATAAAAAAGATGAAATTAATCTTGGTTTTAAATCAAAAGGCCAAGCGGTATTAATTGGTGACTTTCTTAATAATGATGATAAAGAAGAACTTCAATATCAAATATCACAAATTATTAATCACTTAAATACATTAAATCCAACGCTTTAATTTTTTAGTTACTTCAAGCAACTTAAGACTTCCAATCTTAGGCAAACCTTCTTTGTATGTAATTTCAGCTTCACCTTTAATTAAGGGCTTTAGATATTCCATAGCTTTCTTTGTTATGCCATAGCCATCTTTAGTAATAAAACTTTTCGGTAATTTTTTTTCGATGTTAGCTATCTTGGATAATGGTGCAGCTTCTATCTTCCATGAATAATTTTTTGTTTTACCCCTTACTATAATCGGCATAACACTATTCATTCCTCTAACGGCATATTCAATTGCCTTTGCTCCGACAGCTTGAGCCTGCAATAAATCAGTTTTAGAGGAAAGATGACGAGCACTTCTTTGTAAATAGTCAGGAACAGCCCAATGAGTTTTTAATTTTAGATTACTCGTTACTAAATTTGATAGATAGGGTGCTACACCTCCAAGTTGAGCATGCCCAAAAGAATCAGTGGTGCTTGATTCAGTTAAAAACTTCCCTTTAGAATTCCTTATACCTTCAGAAGCTACTACTACACAATACCCATCTAGAGCTACAGATTTTTTAACTTTGGCCAGAAAATTCTTTTGGTTAAAGTTAATTTCAGGAAATAAGATAATATGAGGAGCATTGGTGTTTTCATTTTTTGCCAAACCTCCAGCAGCTGCTATCCAGCCTGCATGACGCCCCATAACTTCAAGAATAAATACTTTTGTGGAGGATTCTGACATTGATTTAAGATCCAAAGAAGCCTCTAAGGTTGAAGTTGCGATATATTTAGCAACCGAACCAAACCCAGGACAGCAGTCTGTTAGAGCAAGGTCATTATCGACTGTCTTCGGGATAGCAATGCACTTAATATCATAACCAACTTTTGCGCCTAGTTTTGATATTTTAAAGGCGGTATCAGCTGAATCATTTCCACCATTATAAAAAAAATATCCAATATCATGGGCTTTAAATACCTCTATAAGTCTTTCATACTCACTAGCATCTTCATCGTAATTTTTTAATTTATACCTACATGATCCAAAGGCGCCGCCTGGAACTTCCATCAGATTTTTTATAGATGACAATGATTCCTTAGAAGTGTCTATAAGCTCTTCTCTTAAAGCTCCAATAATTCCATTCTTTCCAGCATAAACTTTTCCAATATGATTGGGATATTTTTTAGCTGTAAGAATCAAAGATGCAGCAGTTGCATTAATCACGGAGGTGACTCCACCTGATTGGGCATAAAAAGCATTTCTTTTCATTTATTTATTTAAAATGTAATTTAGGCTATCGTATCAAAAAGTTCTTAATTAGATAAGTTTTATATGAAAATACACATACTTGGAATTTGCGGGACCTTCATGGGGGGGTTGGCTCAAATTTTAAAGGAATCAGGACATGATATTACTGGGGCTGATAAACAGTTTTATCCACCCATGTCTGAACATCTAGAACAATTAAATATTAATACCATAGAAGGTTATTCGGTTGAAACTATGCCTGATGCTGATCTATATATTATTGGCAATGCTCTCTCTAGGGGTAATGCTTGTGTAGAATTTATTTTAGATAAAAAATTATCATTCAAATCGGGCCCAGAAATGCTGGGAGAAATTTTAAAAGATAGAGACGTTATTGCTGTATCTGGAACTCATGGAAAAACATCAACAGCCTATATGACATGCCATATATTGCTATCACAAGGTTTAGATATTGGATTTTTAGTTGGTGGCATTAGCGACATGATTGATGGCTCAGCTAGGCTTGGTAAAGATAAATTATTTGTAATAGAAGCAGATGAATATGATTCTGCTTTCTTTGATAAGCGATCTAAATTTATCCACTATTCCCCAAATACTTTAGTTATCAACAATATAGAATTTGATCATGCCGACATTTTTAATGATTTAAATGATATTAAAAGACAGTTTCATCATTTAATAAAAATAATTCCAGAAAATGGCAACATCATTTACTTTGATGAAGATAAAAATACAATCGATCTATTGAATCAAGGGAGTTGGTCGAATTTGGTTCCTATAGGGCCTAAAAATTTATATCGGATTGATGGAAATAATAATATTCATGCACTTGGCACTGATTATTCGTTAGATGGATTTGAAATGTTTGGTGCTCATAATACAAAAAATATACTAGCAGCAATCACAGCAGCTAATGTAAATGGAATCTCCATACAAGATTCCGTTAATGCATTAAAAGATTTTAAAGGTATAAAGAGAAGACTCGAACTTAAGTATGAAGATTCCTCAATGATGATAATAGATGATTTTGCTCATCATCCAACTGCAATACAATATTCAATTGACGCTGTAAAAAATAAATTTAATAACAGTAATGTTCTAGGTTTAATCGAATTAGGTTCGAATACTATGTCTGATGGAATTCATGGAGATGAAGTCATGATGGCGGCCTCTGCGCTTGATATGTCAGTTTGGCTAGACTCAAAAGAGGTACTTCCAGATAAATGCTCGAATACATATATTACCGAAGCCCAATGCATAGAATTTATAATAAAAAATATAAATGATTTTGATATTCTTTTAATCATGACAAACAAAAATAGCGCAAGGCTATGGGGCCCAATAATTGAACACATTAAAAACAAATAAACTTCCTGTATTTCCTTTAGGTCTTGTTGTTCTCCCAGGGACAATTCAATCACTTCAAATCTTTGAACCAAGATACATTGACATGGTTAAAAAATGTATGCGAGATTCTTCTGGTTTTGTTATTACACTGCAAAGTAAGTCCGATGGAGATATTGAATTCGGAATTGTAAAACAGGGAACATATGTAGAAATAATAGATTTTAATAATAATCCAAATGGTTTATTAGGCATCACAGTTAAAGCTGTTAACAAGGTTGCTATAAAAGATATAGTTCAACAAGAAGATGCATTACATATTGCTGAAATTAAACCTCTTACAGATCCACTTGTTGATGATCAAGCGCTAATTGCTAAACATCCAGAACTTATAAATATTCTTATTCAATTAAAAGACCATCCTAAAATTAAAGTACTTCCTTTAGAAATAGATTTAACATCTGCAGATTCTGTTGCATACCACTTGGGCGGGTTAATACCTTTAACTTCTCAAGAAAAACAAAGTATTCTCGAGGCATTTGATGCATCGCAACGAATGAATATTTTATCTAGGTTGATTAATAAATTATCTGAGAAATAAATTACGTAAATCTATATTTTTAGTGGGGCTTTATTAGATTTACTGCGAATCCAATTTAAACTATTTAAAATTGCCGGATAAGAAACCATTTTTCTTTCTAGTTTAAATTTTCCTGGGTAGTCTACAAACAAGAAGCCTGTAACTATTGTCAATAATCCCTGACCAGGAAGAACAAGCATCATTAACCCACCAATTATTAAAAAAGCTCCCAAAACATTTTTAATTACCAATATCATTAGTCTTAAAATAGGAGTTTTAACTTTCCAGAGCGAAGGATGTCTCGTTTCATGTAAGAAATAATTTTCTGGTATTTGAGCTACAAGCCAACTTATGCCAAGTAGGCTAAAAGTAAATATTAAAAGTGATGACCCGCCAAGCCACACCAATACTTGAGGATGTTCGCTAAACCAATTAAAAATACTATCTATGAGACCTAATTCCACTATTAATTTATCTTTTTAACATATAATGTTTTAGTATATCTTATGACCCTTACTTGTAACTTAATTATCATTCCATCATAAAACTTTAAAAAATCTTGGCTAAATCAAAATTAAAAGAAATCTGTCTCAATGCACTTGAGGACAATAAAGCAGAAGATATTCTAGCGCTTGATGTTAGAAAAATATCAACGTTTGCTGACTCTATAATTATTGCATCTGCAAACTCAAATCGACATGCTAAATCTATCTCAGAAAAAGTAGTTGCTAGTGTAAAAGCCAGTAAAGAGTCTTTTTTAGGTGTTGAGGGTCAAAGTGAGTCAGGATGGATCCTAATAGACTGTGGCGAAGTTGTTATCAATATTATGAAAAATGAAATTAGAGAGTTTTATGACCTTGAAGGCCTTTGGGGAGAGACTACTCTTACTCAAACGCCTGAGTAATGAAATGTAATATTATTAGTGTTGGTCATAAACCTTCTAAATGGGAATCAGAAGGAATAAATTTTTATACCAAACAATTACCTAAGAATTTTGTAATTAACTATATTGATTTAAAGGGTAAACAACATCCTAAGATGTCAAAAGATGAAGTGCTTAAATTAGAAGAACATCTCATTTTAGAAAAGTTAAATGATAAAGATAAAATTATTGTATGTGATATAAATGGAAATAACTTTTCATCTATAGGATTTAGTAAAGTACTTAATGAAAGCATCGAGTCCAATCAAGATATTTCTTTTGTAATAGGCGGATCATTTGGATTATCAATGAATGTATTAAATCGAGCCGATATGGCCCTTTCAGCATCTGCGTTAACTTTCCCACATAGACTATTTAAAATTATTCTAATTGAACAAATCTATCGATCATTTTCTATTTTTAATAATCAGCCTTATCACAAATGATTGATTTACAAGAAAGATTTATTGAAAGAAAAAGTTTTATTTATAGATTATTCATAGTTTATTTTATGTTTGGTGGTCTTCTTTTAGCAGTTTTATACCAAACATTTCAACTTCAAATAGCCAATTACTCTGAATATGAAATTGCTGCTCTAGAAAATAAAACTCATGAAATGAATATTCAGCCTATAAGAGGAATTATTTACGATAGAGATGGAAACATCCTCGTAAAAAATATCCCAACTTATAATCTTATCTCTATTCCAAATAAAGTTAATGATCCAGAATCTTTCATAGAGAATATTAAAAATTTTATAGATATTACCCAGGAGGAAGAAAATATCTTCTATGAAAAATTTAAGAGCAAAGCTAGATACAATAGAGAGCTTGTTGTTAAGACTGATTTAAATCAACAGCAAATCGCAAGCTTTCAAGTTCGCAAGCATAATTACCCAAATCTTCTTGTTGAGAAGCGATATAGCAGGTTCAGTGATTATCCTAATATTTTATCTCATGCGCTCGGTTATATTGGATCACCTTCTGATAATGAGTTGTCGAGTATTCTCTCTGAAGCTATTCATCCAAGACAAGAAACGATCTTTACTTATGCAAATGGTTTTATCTCTGGCAAAAGTGGAATAGAAAAAACTTTTGATAATTCACTTAGGGGAGAATTTGGCGAAAAAATATACGAAGTCGATGCTAGAGGAAAACTTTTACAAGAAATAAGTCATACCAAACCCAAAGAAGGTGAAAGTATATTTACATCTTTAGATCTTGGGTCCCACATTGCTGCAAATGATGCTCTTAAAGGAAGAATGGGTGCTGTGGTTGCTGTAGAAATTGATACAGGAGCAATAGTAACCTTATTTAGCTCACCCTCATATTCAATAAATGATTTATCAAATGGGATATCCACAAATCAATTTAATATATTAATTCAAAATCCTAAAAAGCCATTTTTTAATAGGGCACTTAAGGGTAGATATCCACCAGCATCAACTATCAAGCCAGCATTAGGGATTTTTGGTGTTCAAAATAAATTAATTGACTGGAATTTTTCCATTGATGACCCAGGTTTTTTTACATTACCTGAAGATGGAAGAATATATCGAGGATGGAAAAAAGGTGGACATGGCAAAGTAGATTTGGATAAAGCTTTAATAGTTAGCTCAAATACATACTTTTTTTCTTTGGCATATAGATCAGATATTGATGACTTGGCTGATCATTTAGCTCAATTTGGTTTTGGAAAAAAGGTATGTTTAGACTGTTTCGATGAAGATGAAGGTTTAATTCCAAATCCACAATGGAAGAGAAATAAGTTAAATTCAGGCTGGTCAAGAGGAGACACTGTTAATCTTGGTGTTGGTCAAGGATATATGGTTGCAACTCCAATTCAATTAGCATATTACAGCAGTATTCTTGCAAAAAAAGGACCAATGAAAGAGTTATCTTTAGTTCAAAACACAGTTAATAATGTAAATTCAACTATGAGTTTAAATAACTTTAATAGCAGTGACTGGATTCAACTCCACAAAGCGATGACAGATGTTATTGATTCACCTGCTGGAACTTCAAGAAGATTAAAAGATCTTAAGCCGTTTCAAGTTGCAGCGAAATCAGGAACTGCGGAATTAGTAAGCTTGGATAGTAAAGAGGATTACCTTCTAGTCAGAGAAAATGAAACTCAAAGAGATCATGCAATAATGATAGCATTCGGACCAATGCCAAATCCAAAGTATGCTGTAAGCGTTGTAATTGAAAACGGAGAGAGCGGAGGAGCTGTTGCAGGACCTGTAGCAATATCAGTTTTAAAGGAATTAATTCAATAATGAGACTCTTAAAATTTAAACGTTTTAATTTTTTCTATGATCCTTATCTGCTAATTTCAATTATATTGCTGTCATTTATTGGGCTAATAGTTTTATATAGCGCCTCTCAAGGCAATTCAAGCATTATTATTAAGCAATCCATCTTTGTTTTTTTTGGAATAATTTTAATGATTGCAGTTAGTCAGCCCGATCCGGCATTTTATAAAAATATATCAGGCTTATTTCTAGTTTTCTCAATCTTCTTAGTAATTTTAACAATTATCTTTGGGAATGAAATTAATGGCGCAAAGCGTTGGCTAGACCTTGGATTTTTTACACTTCAGCCTTCTGAGCTTGTAAAAATAGCTCTACCAATTTTTCTTGCATCTTACTTATATGACAAATCTCTTCCAATTAACTTAAGACACACTTTTATTTCTATACTAGTTATAGGGGCTTCTTTTTTTCTTATAGTTTTTCAACCAGATCTTGGAACAAGCATTGTGGTTCTTTTGGCGGGATTTTATGTTCTGTTTTTAGCTGGTTTAAGTTGGAAGTTTATTGGTTCTGCTTTAGCTATGTTCATCTTGTCTTTGCCTTTTTTATGGAATAATCTACTTGAGCCTTTTCAAAGGCAAAGAATAGCAACTTTGTTTAATCCCGATGCTGATCCATTTGGAACTGGATGGAATATTACCCAATCAAAAATAGCAATTGGATCAGGAGGCATATTTGGGAAAGGTTATGGCTCTGGCTCTCAGGCTCACTTAGATTTTTTACCAGAAACTAAAACAGATTTTATATTTGCAGTAATAGCTGAAGAGTTTGGATTTTTTGGAACATTAATTTTACTTTCTATCTACACTTTTATTCTATTTAGATGTTTCTATTTATCATTTAACGCTAGAGATAGATTTTGTAGATTAACAATTGGTGGATTAAGTCTAATTTTTGTAACAACAATTTTTGTCAATTTAGGCATGGTTGTAGGAATTCTTCCTGTTGTTGGAATGCCACTGCCATTTATTAGTATGGGAGGAACTTCTTTACTATCATTCTATATAGCTTTTGGTATTATTATTTCTATGGCTTCTCATAAAAAATTAATTCAACAATGAAGACTTTTTTACCATTCTTTGTTCTTTTTGCCAGCTTCAGTTTTGCTGATTATTCAAATCATCCGCAAGCACAAGATCTTATAGATTCACTAGTTAAAGATCATGGCTTTGAAAGGAGTTATGTAGTTGATGTTTTAAAGACTGCACAAAAGAAAGATAAGATCCTAAAGTCAATGTCATCACCAGCTGAATTCACATGGACATGGGATAGATATAAAAAACTTTTTATAGAAGATAAAAGAATTGCAAACGGTAAGATTTTTATTGAAGAACATAATGAATTATTCAATAAAGTTGAAGAAGAATTTGGAGTTCCAAGAGAGATTATTACCTCTATTCTTGGAGTAGAAACTAGATATGGAAAGATTAAAGGTAGTTACAGAGTATTAGATAGCTTAGCAACGCTTGGTTTTGATTTTCCAAGACGCTCAAAATTTTTTAAAAGTGAATTAGTAGAATTCTTTATTTTAAGTAGAGAAAATAATTTAGATATATATTCCATAGAAGGATCTTATGCAGGGGCTATGGGCTATGGTCAATTTATATCATCAAGCTATAGAGCTTATGCAGTAGATTATGATGGGGATGGATATGCTGATCTTTTTAATTCAATTCCTGATGCTGTTGCAAGTGTAGCTAATTACTTAAAAGTTCATGGCTGGAAAAGAGATGGAAAAATAGTACAAGCAGTTAAGTTTAATAATGTTAGAAAGCCATATAAGCACAATATTAAATCAAATAAATTCATACCATTAAATTTTAGTGAAGGTGAAGAAGAAGTTTATATAGTTAAAGAAGGAGACTCGTTGTTAGAAATTGCAATAGAAAATAATATGAAGATTAAAGAATTAATGAAAATTAATGATTTGAATAACCAAAATCTTATTAAAGTTGGTCAAAAACTTCTTTTAAATACTAAAAAAGATCTTTATTTTATTGGCGATGATAATTTTATTGCCATTACCAAATATAATATTAGCCACTTCTACGCTATGGCAGTATATTATTTATCATTAGAGCTAAAATCATGAAAAAAATCCTTTCAATATTAATAATTTCTTGTTCATTCCTTCTTGAGGCTCAATCCTTTGTTCCCAATCCGCCTGAACTAGATCTAAAAAGTTATATTTTAATTGAACCAAATACAAACACTGTTATAGCTGAATTTAATTCAGATGCTCAGATTGAGCCAGCTAGCATGACTAAAGTTATGACGAGTTATGTTATTGCTGATCAAATAGCTAATGATTTAATAAAGCCAGAAGATAAAGTTCTTATTTCAAATAAGGCATGGAGAATGGAAGGATCAAGAATGTTTATCGAAGCTGGAAAAAAAGTTCCAGTATCAGAGTTACTAAAAGGTATTATCATTCAGTCTGGGAACGACGCATCTGTTGCCATGGCAGAATATGCTGGTGGAACAGAAGATGGTTTTGTGGATCTTATGAATGCATATGCTGGCTCAATAGGGCTAAGAAATACGCTATTTCAAAATGCTACAGGTTTACCAGATCCCAATCATTTCACTAGTACCGCAGATCTCGCAAAACTCACAGCAAGTTTTATTAAAAAATTTCCTGATCATTATTCAATATATAAAGAGAAGCAATATACATACAACGATATCAAACAATTAAATAGAAATAGATTATTGTGGAAAGATGATTCATCAGATGGCGTAAAAACTGGACATACTGAATCTGCAGGCTATTGCTTAATAGGATCTGCGAAAAGAGGTGAAATGCGACTTATTACTGTAGTTGCAGGAAGTCCTTCTGATAATGCACGCTTTGATAGCTCACAAAGATTATTGGAATATGGGTTTAGATTTTTTGCTACTCAAAAACAATTATCTAAAGATCAAGCTCTTAAAGAAGTAACTATCTGGGGAGGTCAATCTGATTCAGTTCAAATAGGATCTGCTGAAGATGTTTATGTAACTTTACCAAGAATGGCTTTCAAGGACTTAGTTGTAAATTACAATTATAAAAATAATTTAAAAGCACCGATAATACAAGGCCAAGTTATAGGCTCTATTGATATAGTCAGTCAAGATAAGGTTGTTTCATCCACAGAGCTTGTTGCTCTTAATAATGTTGAAGCAAAAGGTTTCTTTGGACGGTTATGGTCAAGTATTTGGTTTTGGGTACTTAGTCTTTTTGGTTTAGCCAGTGACTAAAAATATTAAAGCTGTCTATCAAGGCTCTTTTAACGATCTCGATAGTATCAAGATTTCACCATTAAGTAGAGCTTTCCTTTTTTCTGATAGTATTTACGAAGTCATCCCTTTTCAGAATAATAGTTTTATTTGTTCTGAAGAGCACTTCGAAAGACTTATTTATAGTGCGTCACAGCTAAGAATTCCTATTAATATTAAAGAAATTAGAGATGAAATCGATCATCTTTTTAAAAACTCAAATTGCTCAAATGGTTATATCTATTATCAAGTTTCAAGAGGAGTAGATAAAATTCGATCGCATATTTATAACTCAGATATTCAATGTGAAACTTTTGGCTACCTAATGCCGCTAGAATTTGTATCTAAGCCATTAAAAGTAGCAGTTTGTGAAGATATAAGATGGGGTAGGTGTGATATCAAAACGACATCTTTGCTAGGCAATGTTTTACAAATGAATACAGCAGCTGATCAGAATTGTGATGAAATCATCATGCATCACAATAATATTATTACTGAAGGAGGAGCAAGCAACATCTTCTTTGTGCATGAAAATACAATATGTACTCCCAAGTTATCCAATAAAATCTTACCAGGCATAACAAGGGCCATTTTAATTGATGCCATAAAAGATCAAAGACTTCCTTTTCAAGAAAGTGACTTTAATATAAATATTCTTAAAGATGCATCATGTATATGGTTTACAAGTTCAACTAAAGGGGTAGCTCCTGTTGAAGAAGTTATTAACTTGGATAAAAAACTTGATCTAGAAAATGATCTTATGAAACAGTGCCAGATTTTATATAATCAAAGAGTAACTAATTAGGACCAAGCTTACATATAAGAGATTCTAACTCTATCCAAAAATCTTTTTTTATTAACCCTTTAAGAGAGAGCTCCAACTCATAAATTTTTTTCTGCATAGAATTTAGATCTTCTTTTGTTTGATTTTTAATAAAAGACAAATAATCGTTAATTTTTGATTGCCAAACCCCATTATTTTTTAAATACATCTGAGGATTTTTGTTTTTTGACGCTATAGATGCAAGATTAGTTATCTTTGCCATAATCCATATTAAAAGAGGCCCACTATAGCTATCCGCCTTTCTTAAAGACTTTATGATTTCTAGTGCCTTTCTTGTTTTACCTTGCAATATTGCATCCTCAAGCTCAAATGGGCTGAATTCAGCAGAATTAATCATATGATTAGTAATATCAGATAGATCTTTTTTATCTTTATCTGAATCTAGATATAGTAACTTAAGTAGTTCTATCTCATTTTGCTGAGCCACAAGATTTCCTGAATTCATCTCAGATAAAAGCTTCACAACTTCATTCCTATAATTATCTGGAATAAAGCCTAAATTCTTCTTTAGCCATATCTGCTCTTCAAATGATTTTAGTTTTTTGCACTCTACAACTAATGAATTGGATTCCATTTGTTTTGCCCACTTAGAAACAAGACTTACTTTATCTAAATGACTATAAATAATAATACTGATATTTTCATAATTATTTAACTCGTCATTAAAAATCTCAGAAATAGCTTCTGGAACTTTTCCACTTGCATGCCTTAACTCAATAATTAATTTAGAGCTAAATAGAGATCCGCCTACATTAGCAGCAATTGTAGATTTAATTTCTTTAAAATTTTCATCACTTAATATAATCTTCTCTGAGAAACCTCTTGATGCAAGAGTTTCTAAGATTCTAGACTTAACATGATTTTTTAAAATAATTTCTGAGCCGAAAATAAAAAAAACATTAGGAGATTTGCCTATATGCTTACTAAGATTTATTGCTTCACATTTCAAGGAGACTTACCTCAAAAATTATTTGATTTATTAATTGAGTTTGAATTATTTGTTCTAATTTTTTAATAGTCTCTCTTTGAGATAATGGATTTAATTCACTGACACTATAATTTTTTACAACCACAAGCTTTTTATTAATCGTATCTTCTCCATTAGAAATCACAATTCCTATTTCACCCTTTATCTCTGATTCAAGGGCTCTTAATGCATTACCGCCATAAGTTTTTCTTTCTTTAAGTTCATAACTTAGGATAATCAAACTTAAATTATTGGATTCATCATTTTGTAAAATTTTTAGTTTATCTTTAATAGAGCTTGGAACATTTTCAGCAAATGAAATACTTCCAACTTTAATAGCGCCTTGATTTTTCATAGGCTGAAATCCACAACTTGAAATTGCTAATAAGAGTACAGATAGAGCTATGATTTTTTTTGACATATAGTTTCTATTTCAACTTAAATTATTATCTTTAACTATATAACAAAATTAATTATTTTTTCTTTAATATAAATTACTTTCTTAATTTTATTATCTGCAATTGTAGATGCTACGTTTTCGATCTTTAGGACTTCAAGTTCAATTTCTTCTTCTGAAAAACTCTTATTAATAATTGTTTTTCCTCTTACCTTTCCATTAACTTGCACAACTAATTCAAATTCTTGAACTTCTAAAAGATCTTCGTTGAACTCTGGCCACCAGGAATCAACTGAGAAATCATCTATAAAAAATTCACTCCATAGATATTCTGTAATATGAGGCGTAATTGGAGAAAGCATTTTAAGGATAAATATAATAGCTTCATCTAAACAAAATTTTTGAGCATCTGAAGCATTATCCGTTTTGAATTCTTCTGGTATAAAGTTTAGAAGTTCCATGATGGATGCGATAGCAGTATTAAATGCAAATCTCACTTCATAATCATTTGCTACTTTTTTTAGAGTAGCATGTGACTTTCTTCTAAGAGCTAATTCTTCTTTTGTGAATTCAAAATTATCTTTCAATTCATTGTATTTCCTTCCTTCTGCAAGATTCCAAACCTTTTTAAGAAATCTCGATGCCCCTTCGACCGAAGACTCACTCCACTCTAAACTTTGTTCAGGAGGTGCTGTAAACATCATATAAAGCCTAACAGTATCTGCTCCATATCTATCAATGTATGACTGAGGATCAACTGTATTACCCTTAGATTTTGACATTTTGGCTCCATCTTTAAGAACCATACCTTGTGTTAATAGTCTTTTAAAAGGTTCATCACTATCCACCATATTCATATCTCGCAAAGCCTTATGGAAAAATCTTGAATAAAGTAAATGAAGAATTGCATGTTCAATACCACCAATGTACAAATCTACTGGTAACCAATAATTAGAATCTTCACCAAACATCTCATCATCATTATCAGCTGATGGAAATCTAGCATAATACCAAGAAGAGTCCATAAACGTATCAAAGGTGTCAGCTTCCCTTATTACATTAGGAGAAAGATTTAAAAAATCTTGATTTTTACTTAATGGAATAGGTGCAGATCCTTCTTTTAGTTTTGGTAGCTCAACAGGAAGCTCACTTTCTTCCAGTATCCTAGGAACACCATCTTCATAAACTGCTGGAATAGGGCAGCCCCAATATCTTTGCCTACTTATACCCCAATCCCTTAGCCTAAATTGAATTAATTCTGTTCCAAGATTATGCGTTTTAATGTACTCTTTAATTTTTTCAATAGCATCATCTGAACTCATCCCGTTGAATTGTGAAGAATTAACTAATTTGCCTTTTTCAAGAATAGGTAACTCATTGTTTTTATCTATTTCAATAACTTGATTAATCGGAATATTATATTTTTTAGCAAATTCATGATCTCTTTGATCATGAGCAGGAACACCCATCACAACACCAGTTCCATAATCCAATAAAACAAAATTACCTATCCAGACTGGAATCAGCTCTTTTGTAAATGGATGAATTACCCTTAAATTTGTTTGAAAACCTAATTTTTCAGCTTTGGCCATATCAGCCTCAGCAGCTGAAGTTTCATTGCATTGAAGAAGAAAATTAGAAATAGACTCATTATTTTTAGCTAAATCTATAGAAATTTTATGATTTGGAGATATTGCTACAAAAGACACACCAAATAAAGTGTCAGGTCTTGTTGTAAAGGCAGTAAGAAAATCATCAGAATTCTCTAATTGATATTTAATCTCGGCCCCACTAGATTTTCCAATCCAGTTTCTTTGCATAGTTTTTACATTTTCCGGCCAATCTAATCCATCCAAAGATGTTAATAACTCTTCTGCGTAGTCAGTTATTTTTAAAAACCATTGATCAATTTCTTTAATCTCAATCTTGGCACCAGATCTCCATCCTTTGCCATCTATAACTTGCTCATTAGCAAGAACAGTATTATCAACAGGGTCCCAATTCACGATCGCTTTTTTTCTATATACAAGGCCTTGATCAGCAAATTTTTTAAAAATTAATTGCTCCCATTTGTAATAACTTGTATCACAGGTTTTTAATTCTTTTGACCAGTCATAACTTAAACCCAAAGACTTTAGCTGAACCTTCATATGTTCAATATTTTCTCTGGTCCAGTCATCTGGACTTACTTTATTAGCTATAGCTGCATTTTCTGCAGGTAATCCAAATGCATCCCAACCCATTGGCTGAAATACATTAAAATTATTCATTCTTTTAAATCTTGAAATTACATCCCCAATTGTATAATTTCTGACATGACCCATATGCAACTTGCCAGATGGATAAGGAAACATTGATAAGCAATAGAATTTTTCTCTATTATCAGCTTTAGCCTCATATTTTTTTTCATTCTCCCAAGCTGATTGAATATCTTTTTCTATAAGACTTGGCTCGTATTGCTTATTCATAATTTTTAAAAAATTCGTTCTCTAGGTAATTTATTGTATGTTTGTTTTTATTGAAAACCTCATCATGCATTAATTCTTGATGCAAAGAATGATTAGTTTCAATGCCTTCAACAAAAAATTCATCTAAGGCGCTTGTCATTCTCTTTATACATGAACTTCTTGAATTAGCTACTGTGATTATCTTTGCTAATAAAGAGTCATAGTAGGGTGGCACTACATAACCAGAGTAAATATGAGAATCAAATCTAACTCCAAAACCACCAGGTGGATGCATCTTGGTTATTAGGCCAGGTGAAGGTGTAAAAGTTTTAGCATCTTCTGCATTAATCCTACATTCAATAGCATGACCTCTAAAAGATATTTTAGATTGATCTAGTGTTATTGGAATTCCAAGCGCTATTTTTAACTGAGCCTTAACCAAATCAAAACCAGTAATCATTTCAGATACAGGATGTTCTACTTGTATTCTTGTATTCATTTCTATGAAATAAAAATTATCATTCTCATACAAGAATTCTAATGTTCCAACACCTTCATAATTAATATCTTCACATAATTTTAGACAAGAATTTAAAGTATTTAAAAGTGATTCTAAATTGAGATCAGATGCAGGAGCTTCCTCAATTATTTTTTGATGTCTTCTTTGAATGCTGCAGTCTCTGGTTCCTAAATGAATCGCATTCCCTTTCCCATCTGCTACTATTTGGATTTCTATATGCCTTGGATCTGAGATAAATTTTTCAAAATAAACAATCTTATTTCCAAAAGCATTCATGGCTTCTTGCATTGTTACTTCTAATCCATCTATAAGTTGATCCTTATTTTCAATAAGACGCATCCCTCTACCACCACCTCCAGCAGTCGCTTTAATCATTAGCGGATAGCCAATCTCACTTGCAATAGCGTGGATCTTTTCAGGTTCTTCTGGAAGAGCATCTTTATAACCAGGGACAACTTTAATACCAGCCTTTTCAGCAATATTCTTAGCAGTAATTTTATCTCCCATCATCTTTATAGTTTCTGAATTTGGACCGATAAATTTAAAACCACTTTCCTCACATTTTTCAGCAAAACTATAGTCTTCTGCTAAAAACCCATAACCTGGATATATAGCTTTTGCATTAGTAACTTCAGCTGCTGACAGAATTGCAGGCACATTTAAATAACTTTCAAGAGGACTTTCTGGCCCAATGCAAACAGTTTCATCTGCAAATTTAAGATGTTTGAGATTCTTATCGCCAGAAGAATAAACAGCAACCGTTTTAATCTCAAGCTCTTTGCATGCTCTAATTGCTCGTAAGGCTATCTCCCCTCTGTTGGCAATTAGTACTTTATGAGACATATTATTCTATGATGATTAAAGTCTGATCAAATTCAACAGGCTGACCATCTTCAGCAATAATTGAAACAACTTTCCCGCTATATTCTGATTTTATTTCATTCATCATTTTCATAGCTTCTACAATACAAACAACATCACCGACTTCGATAATATCACCGACATTAATAAATGCTGCTTTTTCTGGATTAGGCCTTCTGTAAAATGTTCCAACAATAGGAGTTTTGATTTGATTTCCAGATAATTCTGGCTGTATCTCTTCCTTGCCAATCTCAGGCACTTGAATTGGATTATTGTTTAAGGGCATTTGAGTGCTTACAGTATTGTTATTGCCTCTAGATATTCTTACAGATTCTTCTCCCTGACTAACTTCTATTTCGTTTAGATCAGACTCTTGTAGCATCTCTATTAATTTTTTTATTTTTCTAATATCCATATTAAAGCCTCTTAAATTTTGATATTGCTTCCATTAATGCTTTCTCATAACCATCTATACCCATTCCAGAAAAAATATTTTCTGCAATATCTGAAAAAAAAGATTTATGCCTGAATTCTTCTCTTGAAAAGATATCTGAAATGTGAATTTCAAAAAAAGGAATTTTAACTCCTAGCAAGGCATCTCTTAATGCAATACTTGTATGAGTATAGGCAGCTGGATTAATTAAGATTACATCTATTCCAGAGTTTGATGCTTCATGAATTGCATTAATTAGCTCATGTTCAGCATTAGACTGAAGAGCATCTAAACTACACCCATTTTCTTCAGCTATTTTTATTAATTTAGAATTGAGTTCATCTAAAGTCATACTTCCATAAATATCAGCTTCTCTTTTACCAAGTAAATTGAGATTTGGACCATTAAGTAAAAGTATTTTCATTTTTATTGATTTTAGCTGTATTTTCTCAGCTATTATAGGATTTTATCAGAAATTCTAAATGATAAGGTTTCCATTGGATAACAAAAACCAGCTTCGGCACATCCTCTATAATTTACTGTAATATTATCTTGAGTATTGTTAACAATATCTGGAATTAAAATAGAAATTTCGAATTCTTTTTTTAAGATCAACACATTTCCAAAAAAAGCATCATCATACCTACTCTGATTACTGCTTTTTACAAGATACTCAACATCTAATCCGTTATGTTTTGTTTTAATATCCCTAAGATAAAGATAATGTTTTGGAGCAATCTTCCATTTAAGATCTACGCTAGTTTTATCGATATCAACAGAAACGATAAATGCATCTTGGGAGCTCAAGATATCTTCTTGTTTGCTTAATTGATCTAAAAGATCATTACTTAAAAGGTTTCCATGAATAAATATCAATAAAAAGTATAATAGGTAAGAGGCTCTTGATGACATTTAGACATTATATGAAATTAATGTGAGAAAGAGATTATTTATTTAAATTTTTAAAGTTTTTTGCAAATGCCATACCGAAGAATATTACTTAATATATTTTTTCTTTTACCTGCCTGGGTAATAAGAATTTTTGTATGGAAGAAAGACACTTACATAAGAGGGCAAGTCTTAGATTTTAAATCTTCATTATTAATAGCAATGACCCCATCAAG
>Ga0257110_1000192_pt1 | contig 31791 bp, 45 predicted proteins | sample LP_taG_7_FD_190184 | JGI IMG/M metagenome (GOLD analysis project Ga0257110, IMG submission 190184) | Marine microbial communities from Northeast Subartic Pacific Ocean, Canada - LP_J_2015_P26_10m | ecosystem: Environmental > Aquatic > Marine > Oceanic | place: Canada: Northeast Subartic Pacific...
AATCTTGTTAGATAGGGACACTATGGCGGTTCTAATTTGCAATTAAAATCAAAAGTTATTGTTTCGCGCCAATAATTGATTTTTAACATTATTTAAATGTATGATTATAATTAATTAGTTTATTCACTTACGATTACATTGAACTATAATAGTCTGGAAATAGAATATTAAGATATTGCAATAATATCAAGAAACTAAATATATTTATACATTATATGGAAACATTATTATTAAGTAAACTACCTGGAGCTTTTGCGGTATTTAGTCCACTTATAGATGTGATGCCAGTAATACCGGTATTATTCTTTTTACTAGCATTTGTTTGGCAAGCTAGTGTTGGATTTAAATAAACTTTTGAAATCCAAATTAATTTAAAATTTAACAAAGTAATTTATAATGGTTGAGCCTCTTTTATCTGGAATAGTTTTAGGAATGTGTGCAGTTACCTTACTTGGTCTTTTTGTTGCTGCTTATTTACAATTTAAACGTGGAAATGAACTAGCGTTTTGATTTTATTAACTCTTCAAAGTGTCAATACAATTTGAAGAGTAACTTTATAATTTATTTTTTACTGGTCTTATTTATGCCTTTAAATAAAATGTTATTTACCTATTTATTTGATATAGACAAAATTACATGAATATTCTATTATATTGAGAGTTAGTACAAAATTTTAATTAAAGGAAGGTATCTTGTGGCAATTGGTATTTTAGGAAATAAAATTGGGATGACCCAAATCTTTGACGCTGCTGGAGAAATAATTCCAGTAACGATTATTAAGGGTGGACCCTGTTATGTTACACAAATTAAATCTAATGAGAATTGTGGATACAATTCAGTTCAATTGGGTTATTTAGAAGTAGCTCCAAATTTAAAAAGTTTAACGAAACCAAAGTTAGGTCATTTTAGTAAAAATAATTTACCTCCATACCGTTATCTTAAAGAATATAAAACAGATGAAATTCAAGAATTAAGCCTAGGTCAAAAATTTGACGTTGACATGTTTGAAATTGGTCAATCACTTAATGTTACTGGTTTTACTATTGGTAAAGGGAACACAAGTAACTTTAAATTACATAACCACTCTACTGGTTTAATGAGTCATGGTGGTAAATCAAAGCGCTTACAAGGTTCGATGGGACCTGGTACGACGCCAGGTCGTGTTTTTAAAGGTACAGAAATGCCTCGACGTTCTGGTATGGAAAAACGTACCATTAAAGGGTTACAAATTATTGATATTGATAAAAGCCAAAATCTTATTGTTGTTAAAGGTTCAATCCCAGGAAAGCCTGGCAATTTAGTCAGTATGAAAACTGGAGTTTAGTTAACTTAATCAATTACGAATATGGAAACAAAAATATTTTTAGATAATTCTGAAAGAAAGAAAAAAGCTATTGGATTAATACACCGCGCTTATTTAACACAATTGAAAAATTCACGTATTCATACAGCTTCTACTAAAACCCGTTCCGAAGTAAGAGGTGGAGGTCGCAAACCTTGGAAACAAAAAGGAACAGGGAATGCACGAGCTGGTTCTCGTCGTTCACCTTTATTTGTTGGTGGTGGAGTATCATTTGGTCCAAAACCTAGGGTTGTTTCAAAAAAAATTAATAAAAAAGAAAGACGTTTAGCAATCTTATCTGCATTGTATTTAAAGAAACAACAATTTTTATTTATTAATGAAGATACTTATACAAAATTTGATTCCGTTAAAACAAAAAATGTTTGTCAGTTAATTTCAACTTTAGATTTAAAAGATGATGCAAAAATTTTATTTATATTAGAACAGACAAATAAATTTTTCTGGCTATCAACACGAAATCTTAGAAACGTAGAAGTGACAACTGCTGCTTGTTTAAACATTGAGCAGTTATTAAATGCTAACCATATTGTTCTATCTAATAGTGGATTAGATTTAATTAATTCAACTTACGGAAAAAATTATGAATAACTTAGGAGATCTTTTAAAGCTTATAAAATATCCATCATTAACAGAAAAATCAATTAATTTATATGGTGATCGACAATACACATTTATCGTTGATCGTACATTAACTAAAACACAAATTAAATTTGTTATTGAAAGTATTTTTGATGTAAGCATTACAAAAGTAAACACAGCGGTTTTACCAACAAAAAAACGAAGAGTTGGTAAATCTATTGGAAACCGTTCAGTTTATAAGAAAGCATTCGTAAAACTTAAAGAAGGTGATACGATTAATGAACTTTTCAATTAATTAATTTGTCGAAACTAAAAATTTAAAATTTGATTATGGGTATTAAAGTATATAAACCATATACTCCATCAAGCCGGGAAAAAACATGTCTGGATTTTTCAACATTAACAAAAGTAAAACCAGAAAAATCGTTAGTTGTTTCAAGTCATCGTGCAAGAGGGCGTAATAATAAGGGAAGAATTACAATTCGCCACAAAGGGGGTGGACATAAACGACGTTATCGTTTAATTGATTTTAAACGAAATAAAGTAAATATTCCGGGACAAGTTGTTTCTATTGAGTATGATCCAAATCGAAATGCGAATATTGCATTGATAAATTATTCCGATGGAGAAAAACGTTACATTTTACATCCAGAAAAATTAACAGTTGGATCAACTATCTTAGCTGGTGAAAAAAGTGAAATCAAAATTGGTAATGCATTACCTTTAGCAAACATTCCTTTAGGTACAGATGTTCATAATATTGAATTATTACCAGGTAAAGGAGGACAATTAGTTCGTGCCGCTGGTACTTCAGCTAAAATTTTGGCAAAAGAAAACGAATATGTAATTTTACGTTTATCTTCAAAAGAAATTCGATTGTTTAAACAAGAATGTTTTGCAACAATTGGACGTGTAAGTAATTCCGAAATTTACAATGTTGTTCTAGGTAAAGCGGGTAGAAAACGTTGGTTAGGAGTCAGACCATCTGTTCGTGGGTCAGTTATGAATCCTGTTGATCACCCTCATGGTGGTGGTGAAGGGCGTTGTCCTATCGGTAAACCACGACCTTTAACTCCTTGGGGTAAACCAGCTTTAGGCATTAAAACACGTAAACGAAAAAACAAGAGCGATATATTCATTATTCGTTCACGTTAAAACTTAAAAAATTTAAACATATTATCATGGGACGATCAATAGCAAAAGGACCTTATATAGCTTATCATTTATTGAATAAAATTAAAAAAATGGATGAAAGTGGTAAAAAGGATACAATTAAAACTTGGTCACGTGCTTCTACAATTTTACCTTTAATGATTGGTCATACTATTAGTGTATATAACGGTCAAAAGCATGTACCTGTTTTTATTTCTGATCAATTAGTAGGTCATAAATTAGGAGAATTTGTGCCTACACGTACATTCCGTTCACATAAAAAAACAGAACGTAAAGTTAAAAGATAATACATATATATGACTCAGAATCAATCAATTTCAGCAACTTCAAAATACATTAGAATTTCTCCTTCGAAGGTTGATTTAATTATTAAACAAATTAGGGGAAAAACGTATAAGCAAGCATTACAAATTTTGAAATATTTACCTCAAAAATCTGGAGCCATTGTTTGGCAAACGCTATATTCGGCGGTTTCAAATGCGACTAATAATTTTGATTTAGAAAAAGAAAATTTAGTAATTTCTGAAGCGTTCGTTAATCAAGGACCTATTTTAAAACGAATGCGTCCGCGTGCTCAAGGCCGTGCTTATGCAATTCAGAAAAAAATGTGCCACATCACAATTCGTGTATCGGAAATATAAAATAAAAAAATTAATTAAAGAAAGATTATGGGTCAAAAAACACATCCAAAAGGATTTCGATTAGTCACAACTCAAAAACACCTTTCGGAATGGTATGGAGATAAATTAGTTTATCCTTCTCTTATAGAAGAAGATTTTCTTATTCGTGAAAAAATAAACAATTCATTTTCGGAATTCTTATCTATCGCTAAAATTGAAATTAATAGAATTAATCAAAATATTGATAATAAAGAATATGTTAATATTACGATACATGCTTTATTTCCGAGAGCAAAAGAAATGTATCGTAAAGTTAGTAAATATTTTACTGACACTGTGGATACATCAAACCCAAAGACTTTATCCTTATTAAATAATAATAAAGGAACATTAAGACGCTTTACTAGTTTATTATTAAAACGCAATATTCGAAATTTAATTCGTCTGTTACAAGTTAAATATAGTAAAAATTATTCTATATCGATCAATTTCATTAAAAATCCATTTGAAGATGCAACATTAATTGGAAAATTTATTGGAGAACAACTTGAAAAAAGGGTTCCTTTTAGAAGAGCAGTGAAGCTTGCAATTAAAAAAGTACAATTAACCGAATTACAAGGTATAAAAGTACAAGTTTCTGGCCGTTTAAATGGTATTGAGATGGCTCGTAGTGAATGGAAACGAGATGGTCGTGTACCATTACATACTTTAAGAGCCAAAATAGATTATTCGCAGCATCGAGCTGAAACAATCTATGGTACGATTGGGATTAAAGTGTGGCTATTTGAAGGTGAAGAATTTTAAAAAAATTAATTAGGGGAAATTATGTTAAGTCCTAAACGAGTTAAATATAGAAAAATGCAACGTGGCCGAATGAAAGGAAAGGCCTGTCGTAATAACAGACTAGTACATGGAGATTACGGATTACAATCTTTAGAACCTGTATGGTTAACTTCCCGTCAAATTGAAGCAGTTCGAAGAACAATTTCACGTTATACAAAACGATCGGGTAAAATTTGGATTAAAGTATTTCCAGATAAATCAGTAACAGCTCGTGCTGAAGAATCACGAATGGGATCTGGTAAAGGAGCAGTTGAATATTGGGTTGTAGTAATTAAGCCTGGTAACATTTTATTTGAAATTGGCGGTGTTACAAAAGAAATTGCTGTGCGTGCGTTAGAATTAGCACAATATAAGTTACCTATTAAAACAAAAATTTTAGTTCGTGAGGAAAACGTTAAATGAGTTTACCAAAATATAAAGATCTAGAAAATTTAAATACAATTAGCGAAATCGATAAAGAGATTTTTCTATTACAAAAGAATTTATTCGACTTGCGAATTAAAAAATCTACTAGTCAAGCCGTTAAACCTCATCTTTTTGCACATGCAAAAAGACGCTTAGTACATCTAAAATTTAAGAAATCTTTTTTATTGAAATCACAAACTTAAATATATATGGTTAAAAAAGAAAGAATTGGTGTTGTTGTTAGTAATAAGCCAGAAAAAACAATTGTTGTTGCCATTCAAACTCGTTATCGACACCCGAAGTATGGAAAAATTTTAATTAAAACAAAACGTTACATGGCCCATGATGAAGCTAATGCTTGTAATTCGGGTGATATTGTTTTATTAGAAGAAAGTGCACCATATAGTCGTCGAAAAAAGTGGGCATTAAAAGAAATTTTAAAAGTAAATAAAAATTAATTTATTTAATCCTAAAGTGAAATATATATATTATGATACAACCGCAAACATATTTAACTGTTGCCGACAATACTGGGGCAAAAAAAGTAATGTGTATTCGTGTCTTAGGGAATAATCGTAAATATGCAAATGTTGGCGATATTATTATTGGTGTTGTAAAAGATGCCTTACCAAATATGGCAGTAAAACGTTCTAGTATTGTACGCGCGGTAATTGTGAGAACAAGAAAGACAATCAAACGAAAAGACGGTATGGCTGTTCGTTTTGATGATAACGCTGCTGTAATTATTAATGCGGAAAATAATCCAAGAGGGACACGAGTATTTGGTCCAGTAGCAAGAGAAATTCGAGAAAAGAGTTTTACAAAAATAATATCCTTAGCAAATGAAGTAGTATGAAAAAACAGCATAAACTGCATGTAAAAATTGGTGATAAAATAAAAATTATTGCGGGAAGCCAAAAGGGATTAGTAGGTATTATTAGCTCAATATCAAGTGCGAAATCTGTTGCTGTTATTGAAGGTGTCTTACCACGAATCAAGTATAAAAAACAGAATCCAAATTCCGAAGCTGAAAAGGTCGAATTACAACTACCGATCCATACTTCAAATCTGATGTTATGGGATGATCAAAATAATCAGGCAGGTAGGGTAGGTTATAAATTAACAGATGATACTAAAACTCGTTATTTTAAAAAATCTGGTAATGTTCTTAACTAAAATTTATTAAATCCAATATATAATGAGTAATTTAAAAACAGAGTATAACACGAATGTTATTCCTAAATTAAAACAAGAATTTAATTATTCTAATGTTCATCAAATACCGAAAATTACAAAAATTCATGTAAGTTGTGGACTAGGTTTAAATGCTCAAAACCGAACATTTTTACAAAAGGCGACTGAAGAAATCAGATTGATTACTGGTCAACATCCAGTTTTGACGTTAGCAAAAAATTCAATTGCTGGATTTAAAATTCGTGAAGGAATGCCTTTAGGTTTGACAGTAACTTTGCGTCGTGAAAAAATGTATGGTTTTCTTGAGACATTTATCAAATTAGTTTTACCACGTATCCGAGATTTTCGAGGTTTAAACCCAAACAATTTTGATAAATATGGTAATTATAATGTTGGAATTTCCGACCAATTAGTCTTCCCCCAAATCGACTATGATAGTGTAGAACAACGTAGAGGTTTTAATATCACAATTGTTACGACTGGGAAAAATTCTCAAGAATCGTTTTTTTTATTAAAAGAACTAGGTCTTCCATTTGCCAAATCGGAAGTATAGAAAAGGAATATTTTAAAAAGAGGTTTTAAATGACAAATGATCTTGTGTCTGATATGTTGACCCGTATTCGTAATTCCAGTATGGCAAGACATACGTATGTACGTGTCCGTTATAGTAAGTTAAATTTAGCAATTCTAAAAGTTTTAGAAACAGAATCATATATTGATTCGTATGTAATTGAGCAAGAAAACAATCCCAAACAAAATATTAAAATTTTCTTAAAGTATAAAGGTTGGTGGATTAAAAAACCTTTGTTTTCTACTCTAAAAAGAATTAGTAAACCGGGAAGACGCGTTTTTTGTGGTTATAAAAATTACTCCAAATTAATTGATACCTTACGTTTTGAACAAGGTACGGCAATTATTTCAACATCTAATGGGGTTATGAGCCATTCAAAAGCAACAAAATTAAAAAAAGGCGGTGAAATTTTATGCTACATCAGCTGAAATTATAATTAAATTTTTAAAAGAGGATTTTTATGTCACGTATTGGAAAAAAAGTTATTGAAATTCCAAAAGATGTGTCTGTTAATATTACAGGTACAAAAATAAGTGTAAAAGGTAAACATGGATCATTAGAACGTGAAGTAAATGATCTTGTAACCCTTAGTCTTGAAGACAATAACCTTTTTGTTAAACGAGTTAATGAAGAAAAAAAGACACGCTCTTACCATGGGTTAATGAGGGCATTAATACAAAATATGGTAACTGGAGTTGATCAATTATTCACAAAAACATTGATTGCTGAAGGTGTTGGGTATAAATTTCAAGCAGATAAAACTAAATTAGTTATGAATGTTGGATTCACCCATCCTGTCGAATTCCAAATCCCAAGTGATTTAAGTATTAAACAAGACGGCCCAACAAAAATTCATATCAGTGGTATTGATCGTGAGAAAGTAGGTTTATTAGCATCTAAAATCCGTGATATGCGACCACCTGAACCTTATAAAGGTAAAGGTATTTTATATGATGGAGAAAAAATACTTCGTAAGGCTGGTAAAACAGGTAAATAATATATTAAAAATTTTTAAGATATATTCACATAATGAAAAAAACTGTAAAAAAACTATATGTGCAACAAAAGAAGCGTTATTTAAAAAAGATCGTAGGTAATCAAGAGAAACCTAGATTATCGGTTTTCCGTTCACACAAACATATTTATGGCCAATTAATTGATGATAAGAATGGTCACACTCTAGCATTCAGTTCAACCTTGAATAAAAGTTTAAATATTGAAAATAATTCGGACCAGAAAGCAGCATATATTGTAGGCCAAGATTTGGCCAGAAAAGCAACAGAAAAAGATATTACTACAATTGTTTTTGATCGTGGTAATAGACCATATCATGGCCGAATTAAAAGTTTAGCAGACGGGGCACGTGAACAAGGTTTAATTTTTTAAAAAGTTGTTTTCTCAATTTTAAAGATTTAAGTAATTAATATATGGAAAAAACATCAAAGAAGGAAGGTGGTTTTAATAAGTCATCTTCGAATAGAACGGGTAAAAGAAATTTAGTTACTCGTTTGTCGAAAGTTAAATACGAAGAGAAAGTTATTCAAGTAACGCGAGTTACAAAAGTTGTTAAAGGTGGTAAAAAATTAACTTTCCGTGCTATTATCATTGTAGGTGACACAAAGCGTAAAGTGGGTGTTGGAGTAGGTCGAGCCGATGATGTAAATTTAGCTATGGATAAAGCTATTTTAAATGGAAAGAAAAATTTAATTACGGTTCCATTAACACTAAATTATTCAATTCCACATGTTGTGAAAGCCGGGTTTGGCGGTTGTAGTATTATGATCCGTCCTTCAAAACTAGGTACCGGCGTTATTGCTGGTGGTTCAGTTCGAACAGTATTAGAGTTAGCAGGTATTAAAAACGTTGTTGCAAAACAATTTGGTTCCAATAATATTCTTAATAACGCAAAAGCTACTATATTAGCGTTAACTAACTTGAATCAACAAATTGAACTTGGGAAATATCAATCGAGTCGTAGACAAGTGTTCTATGATAAAATTATGAGAAAGTATAAAAATGCTAAAGTTTATAACTGAAAGATTCGCGTTCCTAAATAATTTCTTTTCATCACCAAAAGGACGAACTAGTCCTAATGAAAAAATATATTTAACGTTACTTGTACTTGTTTTATTTCGATTTGCAAATCATATCCCATTAGCGGGAATTGACCAAGATGCTTTAAAGAAAGCATTTTCACAATTCGATACAAGAAATTCACTTATGCAAGTTATTAACATGTATTCTGGTGGAGGTGGAGCTACACTTTTAAGTGCTTTTTCATTAGGGATTATTCCGTTTATTAATGCTTCAATTTTAATCGACTTGTTGACAGCTTTAGTTCCGTCTTTAGAGAAATTACAGAGGGAAGAAGGAGAAATGGGAAGACGAAGAATTTTGCTATACAAAAAATTATTAACATTAATTTTTGCAGTAGGCCAAAGTGTAATTTTAATATTTTATATAAAGCCTTATATATACAATTCGACTTTTTTTACATTTGCTTTAATAAGTTTACAATTAGTAACTGGATCATTAATAATTGTTTGGCTAACAAGCATTATTGACAATAAAGGTATTGGTAATGGTACCTCAATTATCATTTTTACCAATATTGTCCAAACCTTGGTTGGTAAAAATGTTCTTAATTCAGTGAATTTCAGTTTTTCCAGTGCCATCGAAATTTTGATTTTAGGTGTATTATTAGCATTAATTTCAATTTCTCAGACCGCACGGTTTAACATTGAAATTGTTTCCGCACGTCAATTAACTTTTTTAGAAAAAGCTGAAAGCGAGAATCAAAATATAAATAATAAGTATGCTACAGGTGTAAAACAATTAAAAGAAAATGGGTTGTCTATTAGGTTAAATCAAGCTGGTATTTTTCCAATTATTATTGCATCAAATATTTTACCTTTTTTATCGTATTTAACACAATCATTGCAACAAAATAGTAGCTTTGGTTTTTTAAACAATGTTATTTATTATCTATTAATTGTTGGGTTCAATTATTTTTACACAATCGTTTTTTGGGATCCAGAAAAAATTTCTGAACAATTACGAAAAGCATCTGTTTCATTAATAAATGTTACACCTGGTAATGAAACAGTTTTATATTTAGAAAATATTGTTCGAGGGACTTCTATTTTAGGTGGTATAGCTTTATCGTCAATTTTAGTTTTATTTGATGTTCTTAAACAGGTTATAAATGGACCTCTATTAAACCAACTTAATATTTCATCTTTAATTATTGTTGTCGGAGTAGCGTATGATGTGCAACGAAAGATTAGATCACTTTATAAAACAAGAAGTTATTCAATAACCTAATTAAAAAATTTTTAAATAATTTATATGAAAGTACGCCCATCTGTAAGACCTATGTGTGATAACTGTCGTGTTATAAAACGCCATGGTCGTGTAATGGTTATTTGTAGTAACCCAAAACATAAACAACGCCAAGGTTAATAAAAATATAAATAATACAATATGGTCAGAATACTAGGAAATAATTTACCAAATAAAAAGAAAATATATATTGCGTTAACAAGCATTTATGGAATAGGTATATCGACTTCGAAAAAGATTCTTAATAATCTAAACATTAGTCAAGATTTAAAAGTATCGGAACTGAATGAGGAAAATGTATCTGCAATCCGTGATTTTCTAGAAAATGAAGATTTTAAACTTGAAGGTGATTTAAAACGTTATATTAGTTTAAATATTAAACGTTTAATTGATGTTAGTAGTGTTCGGGGAAGACGTCATTTAAAAGGTTTACCGGTTAGGGGCCAACGTACACGAACAAATAACAGAACATCACGTCGTTTAGGTTTATTTACAAGAAGAAAATAAATAATATTTTATGGCAAAGACAAAAGCAAAAAAGAAACAAAAAAAATCTGTAGCTGTTGGCGTAGCAAACATAAAAACAACATTTAACAATACAATTGTCACAATAAGTGACATATTGGGAAATACTGTTTGTTGGGCTTCATCTGGAAGTTCTGGTTTTAAAGGTGCTCGTAAGAATACGCCATTTGCTGCACAAAGTGCGGCAAGAAATGCAGGGTTAAAAGCTTTAGATTTAGGTATGGAAAAGATTGAAGTTGTTATCAAAGGTCGCGGAAATGGTCGTGAAACATCAGTTCGTGCTTTGAAATCTACTGGTTTAAATATTTTATCTATTGAAGATAGAACATCTGTTCCGCATAATGGATGTCGTCCACCGAAAAAACGAAGATTATAAAAAATAATTAAAATTACATTATGAGTACATTAAATTGTATTGAAACATATATTGACGCGAATCAAAATCATTATGGTTGTTTTATCATTGAACCTTTAGAAACAGGTCAAGGAATTACATTGGGTAATGCGTTACGAAGAACTTTATTATCTGATCTTACTGGTATTTCTATTACAGGAGTTCGGATAAATGATTTAAAACATGAATTTTCTATTGTTGAAGGACTAAGAGAAGACATCTTGGAAGTTTTATTAAACTTAAAAGAAGTAATTTTTAATACGTCTTTTACAATTAAAGAAGAAATTGAGACAAATTTAAAGAATGACCGTTCTTTAAATATACGTGGTTTCTTACAAGTTAAAGGTCCGATTATTGTTACAGCTGGTATGTTTAAATTACCTAAAAAACATTTCAAAATTCTTAACCCTAACCAATATATTTGTACAATTGTTGATAATTCAGAATTGTACATGGAAATTGATATTCAAAGTGGCAAAGGTTATCGTTTGACAGATGAAATCAAAAAAAAGGGTGAAGAACGTAAATTTTCAATAACAAAACCTTCTACACTTTTAATTGATGCAATATTTATGCCTGTTAAACAAGTGAATTATAAAATAAAAATGATTCATGATAGTAAAGGTAATATTAAAGAATCACTTATTTTAGAAATTTTAACGAATGGAAGTATAACACCACGTAGGAGTTTGCAAGAATCATTAAAAATATTGATGAACTTATTTTATCCTTTGTTTGTTACAGAAAATTTTTTAAAAATTTCTTCTAATTTATCGCCTAAATTGTTAAAAACAATTAAATAATTAATAAAATAAATATTTTATATATATATGAAAACAATCTTTCCAAAAAAAGAATGTCATGTACCAAAATGGTTTGTTATCGATGCCAATGGTAAAACGTTAGGGAGATTATCAACTGAAGCAAGTAAATTATTGCGTGGTAAAGAAACAACATTTTATACTCCTGGTGTTGATCAAGGAAATTATGTTGTAATTTTAAATGCTGATAAAATACAAGTCTCAGGTAATAAAGAATTAGAGAAATTATATTATCGTCACAGTCATACGCCTGGAAGTTTAAAAATTGAAACATTCCAACAATTAAGAAATCGAATTCCATCAAGAATTCTAGAAAAATCTATTTGGGGAATGTTACCGAAAGGATCATTAGGTAGACAATACTATAAGCGTTTATTCATTTATTCAGATAATAAAATTAATTATAAAAAAACTGCCAATAACGAAACTCAAGAAATTCCTTTAGAGGTAGCCGAGTCAAATAATTGGATAAAAGTTGAAGTTTAATTAAAAAATTATAACTATCATAAATTTAATAAAAAAATGGAAAATACTACAACTTTATATACAGGAATTGGAAAAAGAAAAACTTCTGTAGCCAAAGTCTTTTTATCGGAAGGGGAAGGAAAAATTACAATTAATAACAAAAGTTTAGAAGATTTTTTCAGTGGAATTAATGAAGAACGTGATTTATTAAAAAATCCGTTTCTTTTAGTAAATTTAACAAGCAAGTACGATGTTACTGTTAAAGTTCATGGCGGTGGTGTATCATCACAATTAGGTGCTATTCAATTAGCAATTGTTAAAGCAATTTGTGCCATTGATATTGAATACCGTCCTGTATTTAATAAACATTTAATGTTAAGAAGAGATTCAAGAATAAAAGAACGCCGTAAATACGGATTAAAGAAAGCGCGTAAAGCTTCTCAATATTCAAAACGATAAAATTTAGTTATATAAATCTCATTATGGCAAAGAAAGATTTACATCCTGATTGGCATCAAACAAAGATTTTTTGTGATGGACAATTAGTTCTAGAAGTTGGAACAACAAAAGAAGAAATGTACGTTGATATTTGGTCTGGAAACCATCCGTTTTATACAGGATCTCAAAAAATTATTGATGCCGAAGGGCGTGTAGATAAATTTGAGCGTAAATATGGTAAAAAAGATGCAAAAAGTAAAAAATAAATTTATTTGATAATTTTGATATGCCAACAATACAACAATTAGTTCGGTTAAACCGAAAAAAGATTTTTAATGTAACAAAAAGCCCTGCGCTAAATTCATGTCCGCAACGACGAGGAATTTGTACGCGTGTATATACAACAACACCGAAAAAACCAAATTCAGCTATTCGAAAAGTTGCACGTGTTAAATTAACCAGTGGTTTCGAAGTTACGGCTTATATTCCTGGTGAAGGACATACTTTACAAGAACATTCTATTGTTTTGGTGCGTGGTGGTCGTGTAAAAGATTTACCTGGAGTGCGTTATAAAATTATTCGTGGCGCTCTTGACTGTACAGGAGTTAATGGACGTAAACAGAGCCGTTCTAAGTATGGTGCTAAAAAGCCCGTACCAGGTACAAAATAATAAAATGAAAATTTAGTTAACCCGAAATTAAAATATGTCACGTCGAATATCTACAAAAAAGCGTTTTCCTGAACGAGATACAAAATATGATAATCTTTTAGTGAGTTTATTAGTTAATCGAATTCTTAAAAGTGGTAAAAAGCGGCTTGCTAAACGTATTGTTTATAAAGCATTTGAATTTATGGAATTCCGAACAAATCAGAATCCTATCTTAATTCTTGAGAAAGCAATTCGTAATATCAGTCCTCGTGTACAATTGAAAGCGAAACGAGTTGGAGGAGCAACTTATCAAGTTCCCACTCTATTAAATAAGTTCCGTTCTACTAATATAGCTGTGCGTTGGGTTGTTGAATATTCCCGTAAGCGTTCTGGTAAAGGTATGGCCTTAAAGCTCGCAAATGAGTTATTAGAAGCGTCTAAAGGATTGGGAAATTCAATTAAGAAAAAAGAAGAAACACATAAAATGGCAGAAGCTAATAAAGCATTTGCACAATTTAGATAATAATTCTAAATAAATTAAACCAAAAGTAGACAATTGTATAGTATTTTTTATTTATAATTTTAAATATGGCAAGAGATAAATTTGAACGAAATAAGCCGCATATCAATATTGGGACAATTGGACACGTTGATCATGGTAAAACAACTTTAACGGCTGCTATTACAGCTACTTTATCAACACTTGGTGGTGCAAAATTAAGAAACTATGAAGATATTGATGCTGCTCCTGAAGAAAAAGCACGTGGTATCACAATTAATACAGCCCACGTTGAATATGAAACTGATGTTCGTCATTATGCACACGTAGATTGTCCAGGTCACGCCGATTATGTAAAAAACATGATTACCGGTGCCGCCCAAATGGATGGGGCAATTTTGGTTGTCTCAGCTGCAGATGGAGCAATGCCCCAAACACGTGAACATATTTTATTAGCACGTCAAGTTGGTGTTAAAAAATTAGTTGTTTTCTTAAATAAAGCTGATCAAGTTGATGATGAAGAATTACTAGAATTAGTTGAATTAGAATTACGTGAATTATTAGATAGTTATGATTATCCAGGTGATGAAATACCGTTTATTTCTGGTTCAGCTTTAATGGCGTTTGAGGCGGTTACTGCATCTCCAGGTGTTAAGCAAGGTGAAAATAATTGGGTTGATAAAATATTTGAATTAATGAAGAATGTTGACGAATATATTCCGACACCCGAACGTGCTATGGATCAACCATTCTTAATGGCTATTGAAGATGTTTTTTCTATTACAGGTCGAGGAACAGTTTCAACAGGTAGAATTGAAAGAGGTTCAGTTAACATTGGGGACACAGTTGAACTTGTAGGAATTACAGATACCAAAACAACAACTGTAACTGGTATGGAAATGTTCCAAAAAACACTTGATCAAGGTATGGCAGGTGATAATATTGGTATTTTATTACGTGGTATTCAAAAAACCGATGTTATTCGTGGAATGGTTCTTTCAGAACCAGGTAAAATTAATCCACATACAAATTTTGAAGCTGAAGTGTATATTTTAACTAAAGATGAAGGTGGACGACATACAGCTATCTTTAAAGGTTATCGTCCACAATTTTATGTTCGAACAACAGACGTTACAGGTTCAATTGCAGATTTTAAATCGGATGGGGAAACAATTGAAATGGTTATGCCAGGTGATAATGTTACAATGAATATTGAACTAATTGCACCTATTGCTGTTGAAAATGGTATGCGTTTAGCAATTCGTGAAGGTGGAAGAACGGTAGGTTCTGGATTAGTAACAAAAATTATTAAATAATAATTTGTATTAAAATATGAAATTTCGTATACTTTTAAAGTCATTTAATAATGACTTAATTGAAACAGCTTGTGTTCAACTTAGTAATGCTTTGTTTAATAGTGAATGTAAATTAAATGGTGTAGTTTCATTACCAACAAAAATTAAACGTTTTTGTGTTTTACGTTCTCCTCACGTAGACAAAAAGTCTCGTGAACATTTCGAAGTTCGTTTATATAAACGTTTTCTCGATTTAACAATTACATCACCAAATGTTTTAGATTTGCTATTAAAAACAGAATTGCCAGCAGGTGTTTCGTGCTCATTAAAGATTTTAGAAACATCTTAATAAATTAAATAAAGTGGTATATTAGAAAAGTTTCTAATATACCACTTTATTTAATTTATAATTATTTTGATTAATTTTATAGAAAAACTATTAAAAAAGATTTAATTATTTATTTAAAAAATTACTAATGTTTTTAATATTAGTAATTTCTTAAAGTGGTTTTACCAACTAGCTTTTGTTACGCCAGGTAAAACACACTCATGTGCTAATTCACGTACTGCATTTCTACACAAACCAAAAAATCTTACATAACCTCTTGGTCGTCCTGTTTTCCAACAACGATTACGTACACGAGTTGGGGCACTGTTACGCGGAAGTTTCTGAATTTTTTGGTTTAATGCGAAAATCTCATCTAACGAATCAGCTGACTTTAATTCTTCTAAAATTAATTCACGTTTTTTCGAATATTTAGTAACTAAACTTTTGCGTTTTGTTTCACGCTCAAGCATACATTTTTTTGCCATAACAGTCGTTGTAAGTCTACTTAAGATATACAAGAAAATATAACAAAAATTGAATAATTAACCAAATTTACCTAACGTTGAAGCAATTACAAATGGTGCATATGTGAAAATATAACCTATCGTAAAGTGAGCTAAACCAACTAAACGAGCTTGGACAATTGATAATGCTACTGGCTTATCTTTCCATCTTACTAAATTTGCTAATGGAGTACGCTCATGAGCCCAAACAATTGTTTCAATTAATTCTTGCCAATAACCACGCCATGAAATTAAGAACATAAATCCAGTTGCCCAAACTAAATGACCAAATAAGAACATCCATGCCCACACTGACAAGTTATTCATTCCTAATGGATTATAACCATTAATAAGTGGAGATGAATTTAACCATAAGTAGTCACGTAACCAACCCATAATATAGTTTGATGATTCATCAAACTGAGCTGGGTTTCCTAACCATAATGTAATATGTTTCCAATGCCAATAGAACGTAGTCCACCCAATTGTATTTAGCATCCAGAACATTGCCAAATAGAATGCATCCCATGCTGAAATATCACATGTACCACCACGTCCAGGACCGTCACAAGGGAAACTATAACCAAAATCTTTTTTATCTGGCATTAATTTTGACCCACGCGCATCTAAAGCACCTTTTACTAAAATTAATGTCGTTGTATGTAAACCTAATGCAATTGCGTGATGCACTAAGAAATCACCAGGACCTACAGTTAAGAATAATGAATTTTTAGGTTCATTGATAGCTTCTAACCAATTTGGTAACCATAATTTTTCACTTGCAACTGAAGCAGCACTGCTTGTTGAAGACAATAATGTATCAAACCCATACAATGTTTTACCAGAAGCTGCTTGAATCCATTGAGCAAAGACTGGTTCAACTAAAATTTGTTTTTCAGGCTGACCAAAAGCAACAACTACATCATTATGAACATATAAACCTAAAGTATGGAATCCTAAGAAAAGTGATACCCAGCTTAAATGTGAAATGATAGCTTCTTTATGATCTAACATTCGTGCTAAAACATTATCTTTATTAACTTCTGGATCATAATCACGAACGAAGAAAATTGCACCATGTGCAAATGCACCCATCATTAAGAAACCAGCAATATACTGATGATGCGTGTACAACGCGGCTTCTGTCGCATAATCACGTGAAAGGAAAGCATAAGGATTTAAAGCATAAATATGTTGTGCTGCCAACGATGTAGCAACACCTAAGCATGCTAATGCTAAACCTAATTGCATGTGTAATGAATTTGTAACGGTTTCGTATAGACCAATATGACCTTTTCCTAATCGGCCAGCTGGTGGACGGTGCGCTTCTAAAATTTCTTTCAAACTGTGCCCAATACCAAAGTTCGTACGATACATGTGTCCAGCAATAACAAATAATACACCAATAGCTAAATGATGGTGAGCAATATCAGTTAACCATAGTGATTGAGTTTGGGGGTGGAAACCACCTTTAAATGTTAAAATTGCCGTACCAGCACCTGTAACAGTGTTATAAATATGCCCAGATGTATCTGCATTTTCTGCATAGACACTCCAATTACCATTAAAGAATGGTGTTAAACCTGCTGGGTGAGGTAATGTCGTAGTAAAATTATCCCAACCAACATGAATTCCTCTAGATTCGGGAATTGCAACATGAACTAAATGACCTGTCCATGCAATTGAACTAAAACCAAATAAACCGGATAAATGATGATTTAAACGAGATTCATTATTTTTGAACCAAGCAATACTTGGTTTAAATTGCGGCTGTAAATGTAACCAACCGGCTTGTAAAAATAGTAATGCAACTACTAATAAGAAAACAGATGCTGAATATAAATCTTGATTTGTTCTCATACCAATTGTATACCACCATTGGTAAACACCAGATAGGGCAATGTTTACCGGGTAAATAACTCCACCACGAGTGAATGCTTTTAAAGCTGTTTCACCAAAATGGGGATCCCAAATACCGTGAGCAATTGGTTTAACTTTTAATGGATTAAGAATCCATTGTTCAAAATTTCCTTGCCATGCTACGTGGAAAAGATTTCCAGCGGTCCATAAGAAAATAATTGCAAGGTGACCAAAATGTGAAGCAAAGATTTTTTGATATAATGCTTCTTCAGTAACATCATCATGAGCCTCAAGGTCATGTGCTGTTGCGATACTAAACCAGATACGGCGTGTAGTCGGATCTTCACTTAATACCTGACTAAACTTAGGGAATCTTGTTGCCATGGATAAAACTCCTTTACGTGTTATTTTTTAATTTTTATAATGTAAATAGTATTTAGTAAATAAAATATTTCGATTATTTTATTTTGAATTTGTTTTTATTAACTTACAGATATGATACGAGCAAGGAAGAATGCCCAAGTCGTTCCAATACCACCTAATAGGTAATGTGCTAAACCTACAGCACGTCCTTGAGTAATACTTAACGCACGAGGTTGAATTGATGGAGCTACTTTTAATTTGTTATGTGCCCATACAATAGATTCAATAAGTTCTTGCCAATATCCACGACCACTAAATAAGAACATTAAACTAAATGCCCAAATAAAATGTGCCCCTAAGAAAATTAAACCGTATGCTGATAATGCTGAACCATATGATTGAATTACTTGCGAAGCTTGCGACCATAAGAAATCACGTAACCAACCATTAATTGTAGTTGCACTATTTGCAAAATTTCCACCAGTAATGTGCGTAATAGCACCCTGAGGTGTTACAGAACCCCAAATATCTGACTGCATTTTCCAACTAAAATGGAAAATAACTACTGAGATAGAATTATACATCCAGAATAGTCCAAGGAATACGTGATCCCAACCAGAAACTTGACAAGTACCACCACGTCCAGGACCATCACAAGGGAATCTAAATCCTAAATTTGATTTATCTGGAATTAAACGTGAATTACGTGCATATAAAACACCTTTTAATAAAATTAAAGCTGTTACATGAATTGTAAATGCATGAATATGGTGAACCATAAAGTCTGCTGTTCCTAAATTCATTGGTGTTAATGCAACTTTTGATCCTAAAATTACTGGATCTCCACCGAAGATATAACTTGCTGTAGCTAATGCATTTGGCGAAGTTGTAGAAGGCGCAGCTGTATGTAAACCTTGAATCCATTGAGCAAAAATCGGTTGTAACGAAATTGCCTTATCAGAGAACATATCTTGGGGACGACCTAATGCTTGCATAGTATCGTTATGTATATATAATCCAAAACTATGGAAACCTAAGAAAATACAAACCCAATTTAAATGAGAAATAATTGCATCACGGTGTCGAATTACACGATCTAATAAGTTGTTGTAATTCATTTTTGCATCATAATCACGAACCATGAAGATTGAACCATGTGCGGCCCCACCAACAACACAGAATCCTCCAATCCACATATGGTGTGTGAATAATGATAGTTGTGTTGGGTAATCAATTGCAATATACGGATACGGAGGCATTGCATACATATGGTGTGCAATGATAATTGTTAATGAACCTAACATAGCTAAGTTAATTGCCAATTGTGCATGCCATGAAGTCGTTAATACTTCGTATAATCCTGCGTGCCCATTTCCTGTAAACGGACCACGGTGAGCTTCTAAAATTTCTTTTAAACTATGTCCAATACCAAAATTTGTACGGTACATATGCCCAGCAATAATAAATAAAACTGCAATTGCTAAATGGTGATGCGCAACATCTGTTAACCAAAGACTAGCAGTTGTTGGATTTAATCCTCCTTTAAATGTTAAGATATCATTATATTTTGTCCAATCACCTGTAAAGAAAGGCGTAAGACCTTCTTTAAAACTAGGATATAAACTACTAATTAACTCACGGTTAATTAAAAATTCATGAGGATCTGGTAAATCTTTTGGATCCATCCCTGAATCTAATAATTTATTAATTGGATTACCAATGTGGATTTGATGCCCTGACCAAGCTAATGAACCTAAACCTAATAGTCCAGAAAGATGATGGTTTAACATCGATTCGGCATTTTGGAACCAATCTAACTTTGGTGCTGCTTTGTGGTAATGGAACCAGCCCGCAAATAACATTAATCCTGACATTGCTAATGCTCCTAATGCAATTGCAAAAAGTTGCTGCTGTGTTGTAACACCTTCAGCACGCCATATTTGAAAGAAACCTGAAGTAATTTGAATACCTTGGAAGTTACCACCAACGTCTGCATTTAAAATTTCTTGTCCTACAATAGGGTAAACTGATTGGGCACTTGGCTTGATCTGCAATGGATTTAGTAGCCAAGAAGTGTAATTTGAGAAATAAGCTCCGTGGAAATGCATTCCACTTAGCCAAAGGAAAATAATTGAAAGTTGTCCAAAGTGGGCACTAAAAATTTTTCTTGAAACATCTTCTAATGATTTTGTTTGCATGTCAAAATCATGTGCATCAGCGTGTAAATTCCAAATCCAAGTTGTTGTTTTTGGACCCTTTGCTAATGTTCTAGAAAAATGACCAGGTTTTGCCCATTTTTCAAAACTTGTTTCAACTACATCTAAATCAACAAGTACTTGCGCTTTTTTCAGCTTCTTTGCTTCTTGTTCTTGTGGAGTTGTACTCATGTTTAAAATAATCCTAAAATTATTGATTAACTATCTGACCACACATCGGGTTCAAGTTTGATGTGAGGTATATTTAGATTATATATTATCTTTAATTAAATAATTTATTTTTTACATTAACGGACTATTATATAAATTTTAAATGAGTAACTTTTATTAATCTATTATTACTCTTATAATATATTAGAAAATCTACTAGCCTCATTTTTATTTTCTAAGTATACATGAAAAATAAAATCTCTCAAATCGTTCAAAGACTTAAAACTTTTATTTGTTTAAGTTTCTTTTCACTTACTATATTTAACATTCAACCGGCAAAAGCTGACTTCAATAATTTAAAATTATGTAAAGATTCTCCAGCTTTCCAAAAGCGATTAAATAGTTCAGTTAAAAAATTAGAAAACCGTCTTAAACTTTACACACCTGAAAGTAAAGAGGCTGGTTTCATTAATAAGGAAATTGAACAAACTAAAGCAAGGTTTGAACGTTATGGTAATGCCAATTTACTTTGTGGTAAAGAAGGTTTACCAAGAATTATTGCTACGGGACAATTCGATCGTGCGAATGAATTTGTGATTCCTGGTATTATGTTCTTATATATTACAGGATGGATTGGATGGGTTGGGCGTAAATATCTTCGATATGCTAGCACGACGTCAAATTCATTCGAAAATGAAATTATTATTAATGTACCGGTAGCTTTAACAATTATGAATTCTGGGTTCTTATGGCCAGTTGAAGCTTGGAAAGAATTTTCTAGTGGTGATTTATTAGCGGCGGAAGATGACGTTACAAAATCTCCTCGATAATTTTTAAAATTTAAATTAACAATCACCTTTTGAACTTATGAATAATTTTCTTAAATATCTTTCAACAGCACCTGTACTTATGACAGCGTGGCTATCAATTACAGCATCTTTCATTTTTTTCATTAATTTTATTTATCCGGATGCATTAACTTTTCCGGTTATTTAAAAAATAATTTTAAGTATCTAATTTTAATGAGCTCTATTTAAACACATTAAAATTAGATACTCTTTATGATTTATTAATTAATTGTTGAAAAAAAAATTAAAAATAAAATAATGTAGAGGAATAACAAATAATCCCCTACATTGAATAGCAAATATTTATAATCGTTGTTTTAAACGACTTGATTTTCCTGTTAATTGGCGAAGGAAATAAAGTTTAGAACGTCTTACTTTTGACATCTGTTTACGAACAACACTGACAATTTTCGGAGAGTTAAACAAGAAAACTTGTTCCACGCCAATCCCTTGAACCATACGTCGTATTGTGAATGTTCTACCTAGACCTCTATTTTGTTGTGCAATTATTACTCCTTCGTAATATTGAGTACGTTCCTTAGTACCTTCTTGAATTGTATATCCAATTCGGACAATATCACCAATTTCTAATGCTTGATCACCTTTTATCGAATAAGGTTCATTTTTTAAATATTTTTCTTCTACAAATTTAATTAGATTAATCTTAGATTGGTTCTTATTAACTGTATTGGTTTCCATAAAAATTTTGTTTTTTTATTTTAATCAAATTTAATATTTGACATTTCTCTCATTTATTCTAACTTAAATTTCTAAATTAAACAAAATTTGAAACGAACAATAAAATATTAAGCCTTTACTTAACTAATAACATTTATTTTATTTTGTACCGATTTTACACTATGATACTTGATAACGAGAAACTGAAAAATAGACTGTAAAAAAATGGAAATAAGTGAAAAAATTACACTTGAAAAGCGAAAACGTCACCAAATTTATACGACGCTTAATTATTTACGTTCACATAAAAATAAATTTGATTTTTTTTCTTCAGATGCTATAACTATCCTGAAGTTAAGCAAAGAGATAACAAAGAAATTTCAACAGGAAAAATTAACCACTGAAATTTTACTTTTAACGTTTTTTAATTGTGAATCGGAATTAACAGATATCCTTAGAAAATACAATGTAACTTTTACTACAGTAAAACGATATTTAATTCATGGTCATAAATTAAATGCAGAAATTTCTCAAGAAAAAGCGAACAAAAAACGAAATAAAATTGGTAAACTTTCATTCCCTAATGTTATTAACACCTTACAAACGAGTTTTAAGAAAAAGATTCCAGTAACATCTAGTCCTTCGTATAATTATGAAGTGAAAAAAATTTTGGATAAAGCTATTGAAAATGCTTATCGGTTTAAAACTCCCGTTATTACTCCTGAGATTCTTTTTTTAACGCTACTAGAAGAAAAAGAAACATCCGGTGGACAATTGTTAAAATTGCTTTTAGGAAATGATTTGAATTGGAATTTAGTACGTTATGAAATACTAAAGAAACTACACAATCAAGAAACACAAGTTCAAGGAAGTATTTTTAAAAATACTCGATACTATGCATATTTGTTAAAGATAGAAATGATTGATGAACAATTTGAGAAATTAATTGAAAAAGATGATTTTTCTTATATTGTATCTGCTTACCGTGATTTAGTTGTATCAAAGGTTTTAGACTGTGATTTATTTGATACATTAGAGAAGGAAATTAAATATTCTATTAGTGTCAATAATAAAAATAGAAGTTATTCAACATGATTTTGTATTTATGATAAATCTCGTGCTATACTTGATTGCATATAGGCGGGTGTGGCCAAGTGGTTAAGGCAGTGGTTTGTGGTTCCACCATTCGCGGGTTCAAGTCCCGTCATTCGCCCCTTATTTCAATTAAGCTATTTTTGCTTGTTGATTTTTTTAAATTTAAGATATTTTGACGTATTACTAATTGATTGGTATTTTATAAAGTGTAAAATTGTATAATAGTTTTAACAATATATAAAAAAGAAATGGTAAGATATACTGGTCCTAGAATAAGAATTGTTAGACGTTTAGGTTTATTACCAGGTTTAACGAGAAAAAATATTAAGAATCGTACAAAAACTCCAGGACAACACGGGAAAATAGTGTTGGCAAAGGCGAAACGATCTTCTTTATCTGATGATTACAGAGAAAGATTATTAGAAAAACAAAAATTGCGTTTTAACTATGGTGTAACGGAGAAGCAATTAGTTGCTTATTACAAAGAAGCAAAACGTAAGACAGGAGCTACTGGTTCATTATTACTAGAACTTTTAGAAGCTCGTTTAGATTGTGTTGTTTATAGACTTGGTTTTGCTTCGACAATTCCTGCAGCTAGACAGATCATTAATCATGGCCATGTCCTTGTTAACAACAGGCTTGTTGATATCGCAAGTTTTGTCTGTAGAAAGGGGGATCTTATCTCAATAAGAGATAAAGCTCAGTCACGTAGACTTATTGAAGACAATTTCCAGGTTCAGCAACAAAAACGTACACTAATTGAGAGACGTATGAAGCGAGTTAATTTAACAAAGTCCCGTTTCCATAGTTTATTACCGTCTCATTTGAAAATTGATAGTGAAACATTAGTTGGACAATTCTTATCACAAGTTAAAAGAAAAGATGTTTTAGTTCGTATTAACGAATTAAAAGTTGTTGAGTATTATTCAAGATAAAAATATTTCAGTTTCGAAATAATTATATTATTATTACAACAAGACAGGTTGAGGTTAAAATTTAAAGTATTTTAGCGTTTATTGTTTGGACTACTTTATCTTAAAGTATGACCAAATTAAGGTATTTAAAACTTTTAATAAGATAAAATGAGTGACGCATCAGAAAGAACGCGTATTAAATCAGAACGTTATGAATCTGGAGTAATTCCATACAAAAAAATGGGTTACTGGGATGCAGACTACACAGTTAAAGACTCTGACGTATTATGTTTATTCCGTATTACGCCACAACCAGGTGTAGATCCAATTGAAGCTGCAGCTGCAGTTGCTGGGGAATCATCTACAGCTACTTGGACTGTTGTATGGACTGATTTATTAACAGCTTGTGACGTATACCGTGCGAAAGCATACTACGTAGAAGAAGTTCCTAACAGTGCTGACGAATTCTTCGCTTTCATCGCTTACGAATGTGATTTATTTGAAGAAGGTTCAATTGCTAACTTAACAGCTTCTATCATTGGTAACGTATTTGGTTTCAAGGCTGTTAAAGCTCTACGTTTAGAAGACATGCGTATTCCTTATGCATACTTAAAAGGATTTATGGGTCCTGCAGCTGGTGTAATTGTAGAACGTGAACGTTTAGATGTATTCGGACGTCCATTATTAGGTGCTACAGTTAAGCCTAAGTTAGGTCTTTCTGGTAAGAACTACGGTCGTGTAGTTTATGAAGGTTTAAAAGGTGGTTTAGACTTCTTAAAAGATGATGAAAACATTAACTCACAACCATTCATGAGATGGCGTGAGCGTTTCTTATACGTTATGGAAGGTGTTAACAAGTCAGCAGCTCGTACTGGTTCAGTTAAAGGTTCTTACTTAAACGTAACTGCAGCGACAATGGAAGAAATGTATGATCGTGCAGCTTTTGCTAAGGAAATCGGTTCAGTTATTATTATGATCGATTTAATTATTGGTTATACTGCGATCCAAACTATCGCATACTGGTCACGTAAAAATGATATGGTTTTACATTTACATCGTGCTGGTCATTCAACATATACTCGTCAAAAGACACATGGTATTAACTTCCGTGTAATCTGTAAATGGATGCGTATGTCTGGTGTAGATCATATCCATGCTGGTACAGTTGTAGGTAAGTTAGAAGGTGATCCAAACACAGTAAAAGGATTCTACGATACTTTATTATTACCAACATTAAAAGAAAACCGTTCAATTGGTTTATTCTTCGATATGGATTGGGCTTCTTTAAGAAAATGTTTACCAGTAGCTTCTGGTGGTATCCATTGTGGTCAAATGCATCAATTAACTTACTTATTAGGTGAAGATGTAGTATTACAATTTGGTGGTGGTACAATCGGACATCCAGATGGTATCCAATCAGGTGCAACTGCTAACCGTGTTGCTTTAGAATCTATGGTATTAGCTAAGAACGAAGGTCGTGACTACTTAAAAACTGGTCCAGATATCTTAAAGACTGCTGCTAAGGACTGTCGTCCATTACAAGTAGCTTTAGATTTATGGAAAGCTATTACTTTCGATTACGCTTCTACAGATACATTAGATTACGAAGCAACTCCAACAGCAGCTACTTCTTAATCAATTAATTCTATTATCTTATCTATTTACGGTAGTTTTTACAAAATATAAACATTTTAAAACAATATGACTAGAATTACTCAAGGTGCTTTTTCTTTATTACCAGATTTAACTGATGAACAAATCAAGAAACAAATCGAATACTGTATCAAAAACGGTTTCGCTGTTTCAATTGAATGGACGGATGATCCACACCCACGTAACTGTTACTGGGAAATGTGGGGATTACCACTTTTCGAAATTCCTGATGCTGCTACAATTATGTATGAAATCAGCGAAGCTCGTAAAGCACATCCAGGTGTTTACATCAAGATTAACGCTTTCAACAACACGCGTGGTGTTGAATCTACTGGATTATCATTCATGATCCAACGTCCAGCTTACGAACCAGGATTCTACTTAGTTCGTCAAGAAGGTGTAGGAAGAAATATCGTATACACAATCCAAAGTTACGCAGTACAATCTGCTGGTGAAGGATCTCGTTACTAATTCTAAAAAAAAACAAATCTAATATTATTATTAGATTTGTTTTTAATACCAATTTATAATTTTTTAATTTTTATAAAGCATTTTATATTATGTCAACAACAGAAATCTCAAACTTAAGTTTACAGGATCTTGTAGTTAGCCAAGATAACACTATTGATATTAGAGACTGCTATGTCAAAACAGGAATTGAAACAATTTTAGAACAATTAGACCAAGAATTAGTTGGTTTAGAATCAGTAAAAACACGTGTTCGTGAAATTTCATCAGTTTTATTATTTGATCGTATTCGTGAAATTCAAGAATTGCCTACATTAAATTCAAGTCTACATATGTCATTTACTGGCCGTCCAGGAACAGGAAAAACATCAGTAGCTGCAAAGCTTGGATTAGTTTTACGTCAATTAGGTTATTTAACTAAAGGACATATTACAAATGTAACTCGTGAAGATTTAGTAGGTCAATATGTAGGACATACTGCCCCGAAAACAAAAGAACAATTAAATAAAGCTCGTGGTGGAATCTTATTCATGGATGAAGCACAGCATTTATATAAGCCTGATAATGAACGTGATTATGGTGCTGAAGCCATTGAATTATTATTACAAGTTATGGAAAATCAACGTGAAGATCTTATTTTCGTTTTCTCAGGACCGAAAACAAAAATTGAAGGTTTCTTTAATTCAAACCCTGGTATTTCTTCTCGTATTGGTCAACATGTTGATTTTGTTGATTACAATGTTGAAGAATTGACAGCAATCACTAAGTTTTTAATTCATAATGATAACCGTTATAAGTACGATGAAGATGTTGTTAAGATTTTAGTTCATTATATTGAGCAATTTACTGATTTCCCAGCGTTTTCGAATGTTCGAACAATTAAAATTTTCTTAAACCAGTTACTTTCATATCAAGCAATTCGTGTTGAAAATATTTTATCAGAAGCTGGTTCAATTAAATATGATGAGTTAGTTGGGATTAAATCAGAAGATTTCAAATATTTTAGTCCTGATGACTTTATTAATATTATTGGTAGTGAAGATATTAAATTACATTCGTAATTAAATTTTAATTTTTAGTAAAAGTTTATTTTTAACCGTAAATAATTCAGAAATTTTCTAAATTATCTATATTAGTATTATTCATTATAAAAATATTTAAAATAAATTATGCTATTCTTATTAGCGACGCCAGAATATAACAACGTACAATCAAATACAACAAAAGTCCGAGTTCACTTAAGAAGTGGTATTGCTGAAATTTTTGAACAGCATCAAGACTTAATGGGAAAAGTTGATAACAACATTGTTGAAATTGAAACAAATTTTGAAAATAAATTAGAAAAAATTTGGTTTGTCTTACAAGATGCTGTATTTATTGTTTCAAACCAGAAAGGTGACTCAGCAGCTTCTGCGTTTGAAAATGAAGGAACAGGCGTTTATATTTATGCAAAACGTGTTAAAGAAATTAATTCATCTGTATCGATGGAAGAGCTTTCTAAACAGTACGACGAAAAAGTTAGCTTATTTGAAGCTGAAAAACAGAAATTAGTGGATGAGAATATTGATGTTTCCGATGAAACTTCGAATTCAAAATTAATGGTAATCAAAGATGAAATCGATTTCATCAAAAAAGTTATGGCTGTTGTTAAAGATTTTAAAGGTTAAAACTATAAAATGTTAAATCTTGACGAAACTTTTGAAATTAATAATTCTTACGTAATACAACGTGATTTGTATTTAAGAGGTTTTCTTTATTCATCTGGAGTTATTATTTTTATTGAACTTGTTAGGGCACAGGTCGCCGAAGTAGATCTTTTACAACTTATTCCAGGATTTTATTTAATTGTTCTATTCATTTCATTTTTAGTATTACTATACATTTCTGACTTCTTGTTACGTATTCCAGTCGAATCCGATAATGACAAGGTTTTTGGCACAAAAACAATTGAAAGAGCTGAAACTGGTATTTCACTTAAATTGAGTTATTTTCTTTTTTACTGCTGTTTAGGAAGTAGTCTAAATTCAGTTATACCATTAAGTTTAGATTCTTTTAATAGTTACGGAGAAAAAACGTTAGAAAATATTTGGTCTTTTGATGAAGTTATTAGTTTGGAAATTATTTTGCTAACAATTTTATTACTTTTGTGTCAGATACCTGTGATTTTTCTTGTTAGCTTAAATAATGAAAAAGAAATAAGTATTTTACCTGAATACTGGAAAACTTTGAGTTTTATCGTTTTCATTGCTTCGGGTATTTTAACTCCCACAATTGATGGTTATACACAATTAAGTTTCGCGTTTTCCGCTCTTTCTTTATATTTAATAATTATCATCATTTTAACAAAACGTCTTGATATTAAATTCAGTACATTTAAAAGTTTGTCTTTTTAAAATTTTTTGTTTTGCTATCTTCTCTCACTAAATTTTGTATTTATCAAATTGTTAACATTTCGTAACTTAATATGATTAAAAATCTATATTCATTCTTTATTTTTTTATTAACGTCAGTTTCAAGCTTTTTTCTTTTCCTACCAGAAAAAGCAAATGCGTTTCCTATTTATGCACAACAAGCATATGAGAATCCAAGAGAAGCTAATGGGCGTATCGTTTGTGCTAATTGTCATTTAGCACAAAAACCAACTGAATATGAAAATCCTCAAGCTGTATTACCAGATAGTGTATTCGAATCAGTTGTTAGCATTCCTTATGACACTACTAAAAAACAAGTTTTGGGTAATGGTCAAAAAGGTGGGCTTAATGTAGGAGCCGTTGTCATTCTACCTGATGGTTTTAAATTAGCTCCTAAAAATCGTTTAAATGACGAATTAAAAGCTAAGACTAAAGGTGTATACATTACTCCTTATAGTCCAACTAAAGAAAATATTTTAGTTGTTGGTCCAATTGCTGGAGAAAAGAATCAAGACATTGTCTTCCCAATCTTATCTCCAGATCCAGAAAAAAACAAAGAAACATTTTATGTAAACTACCCAATTTATGTAGGTGCAAATCGCGGCCGTGGTCAAATTTACCCTACTGGAGAAAAAACTAATAATAATGTCTTTGCAGCTCCAATTTCTGGTAAAGTTCAAGAAATCAAGACTACAGATAAGAATTTTGAAATTACAATCGCTGCAGCTAGTGGTGAAACAAAGACGCAAAATGTTCCAAAAGAACTTGATCTTATTGTTAAACAAAACCAAGTTGTAACAGCTGAACAACCTTTAACTACGAACCCTAATGTTGGTGGTTTCGGACAAGCTGAAGGAGAAATTGTTTTACAAGATCCAGCACGTATTTATGGTTATTTAGCATTTGTTATTTCGGTTATTATTACTCAAGCTACTTTTGTTTTTAAGAAGAAACAATTTGAAAAAGTACAAATTGCCGAATTAGATTTTTAAATAATTAAAAACTTTAGTACAATTTAAGTTTAAATCTATCAAGACTAAAAATTAGTCTTGATAAATTTAAACTTTATCTATATCATATATCTTATAAGGGGTTGGTGCCCGAGTGGTTAAAGGGGATGGATTGTAAATCCATTAACGTTTGTTTACATAGGTTCAAATCCTATTCAACCCAATTAATTTTGTTTATCTAAACCAAGCATCTGTGAATTACTTCTTCCTGGTGCGACCATAGGATAGCAGTTTTCTTTTTCGATTACATCGATATCAAATAATATACTTTCATTTGAGTTTTTCATTTTTTCAACAATAAATTCAAGTTCTTCAAAACTGTTAACTTTATAACCTATAATACCATATGCCTTTGCAACTTCGGAAAGGTTTGGCATTCCATTTTTCATGTAAGAATTAGAAAAACGATTTCCATAGAATGATTCTTGCCATTGACGTACCATTCCTTGCCATCCATTATTAATTACTAAAACTTGAATCGCTAATTCATATTGTGAAACTGTTCCTAATTCTTGTATATTCATTTGAATACTTGAATCTCCACTAATACAGACTACGTCTTGTTTTGGGTTAGCAATTTTTGCACCAATTGCCGCAGGCAAACCAAATCCCATTGTTCCTAATCCAGCACTTGATACCCATTTTTTTGGCTGACAATTAATTAATTGGGCTGACCACATTTGATGTTGACCAACATCAGTTGTAAAAAATGCTTGAGGATTAATTTTTCCAATAAAAGAAATTGTTTCTTGAGGTGATAAAACACTTGCTGTATAATTTTTTGACACTAATGGATATGAAGATTTCCATTTGTAAATACGTTTTAACCAATTAGATGTTTGATTTGAATCTATAATTGGGGTTCTTCGCATTTTTTTGCAACATTCCATTAAAACCTTTTTTACGTCGCCAATAACGGCTAATTGTGGTGTCCTATTTTTTGAAATTTCTGCAGAATCAATATCAACGTGTATTATTTCTGCATCACAAGCAAATTCTTCTAACTTCCCAGTTACACGATCATCAAATCGAGCACCTAATGCAATTAATAAATCACATTCACTTACGGCAAAATTGGCATAAGCTGTACCATGCATTCCTAACATTCCTAAAGATAGGTGGTCATCTTCATTATAAGAGCTTTTTCCCATTAATGTTGTTGTCACAGGTATTTGAAAACTTTTTCCTAAATGGTGTATTATTTTAAACGCATTTGATCGAATAACACCTCCACCTATGTATAATAACGGTTGGTAAGATTGTGTTAAAAGTTTTAGTAATTTCTTTATTAGAATCCCATTTGTTAAATGTTCGGTTCTATAATTATTTTGCTTAAATAAGGTGTCAATTTTTGGATATGAATAATTAACAGTTTCTTCTAATCCAACATCTTTTGGTATATCAATAAGAACTGGTCCTGGTCTACCATTTTGTGATAAAAAGAATGCTTCTGCTAAAATTTTAGGCAATAGTTTTGTATCACGGACGGTGTAAGAATGTTTAACAATTGGCAATGTGATACCAAATATATCTGTTTCTTGGAACGCATCTGTACCAATAAAACTTCTTCCTACCTGTCCTGTTATAACAACAAGTGGAATAGAATCCATGCGTGCATTTGCAATACCAGTTACCAGATTTGTAGCTCCTGGACCCGATGTTGCAAAACATACCCCAACTTTATTTGTGGTTCGCGCATAGGCATCAGCTGCGTGTACTGCACTTTGTTCATGTCGTACAAGAATATGTTTTATTAATTTTGCCTTTTCCCAATGGTATAGTTCATCATATATTGGTAGAATTGCTCCTCCCGGATATCCAAAGATATGCTCAACACCATTCTGTATTAAACTATCTATTAAAATATACGCTCCCGTTCTTAAACAATTATTTTTTAATTTCATAAAAGTATAACATCCATTTTATAATAAGTTTTATTTTCCCTGGATAACATACTAATATAGTACAATAAATACAAACGAAAAAAAAATTTTATTAATAAAAGTAGATATCATTTAGGTTGAGATTGAATAAAAAGGAAAGAGTGAGATTCGAACTCACGGAACCTTGCAGTTCATCTGATTTCAAGTCAGACGCAATCGACCACTCTGCCATCTT
>Ga0257110_1000193_pt1 | contig 31644 bp, 36 predicted proteins | sample LP_taG_7_FD_190184 | JGI IMG/M metagenome (GOLD analysis project Ga0257110, IMG submission 190184) | Marine microbial communities from Northeast Subartic Pacific Ocean, Canada - LP_J_2015_P26_10m | ecosystem: Environmental > Aquatic > Marine > Oceanic | place: Canada: Northeast Subartic Pacific...
CTACTGGTCGTGGCGACAACTTTGTAATTATGGGTCAGATTGCATACCCTATTGATGAAAGTTCAATAGGCGATCATTATGACGATAAAGATAAGGTTGCTAATTTTCTTTGGCACACAAGCGGATTACGACTACACTTAAACATTGGTGATGTAGATATTACACCAAGTCGTGAAGCACTATCTTATACAACAGATACTAAAAATAATATCCGTAATGTTATTCAGTCTGTTATTAAAGATATCAAGGAAAGCGTAGAGGATGCTATTAAAGCACAACCTACACTGTACCTTGCACGTAAAAAGTATGTTGAGATTGAGCAACAGTGCCACTCTGTAAAAGAAGCGATGGAAAGTCTAAACAAGGCTATCCAATGGAATGGTAAGGATATCTTTGATGAGATGGTCGGAAACAAGATCAAAGTATCGAGCATCAGCCTAACCCATATACATAAGTCTGGGTATCGTAGCAAGTCAGAAACAAATAAAGATCCAGACTTTGTACCATTCCGCAAAGACACTCGTTTTGTTATAGATGATTTGCCAAGAGGTGGCATGACTCGTATTCGTAACACGATCAAACAAGACAATGCCAACAGAGGTTATAGTAGTCAAGGATACGATGTGTACGTATACAAGTTACGACAAGACCTGATTGGTGGTACAGATCAACCGTATCGCTACGACGAGACTAAGGACAACAACAAGCTACTAGATAAGCTTGGTGGTGCAAAACCTGAGAATGTCAGGTTCACATCTGACATGCCAAAACCAGATCGTTCATCTAACAGAAGTAACTCTGTATACTCAGCAGAGGTTAAGTGCTTCACTTGGGATGGCAACACTGGCAAGTTTGAATACAAGAAAGTGTCTGTCAAAGATCAAAACATGATTTACATTCCTGCTATTAAAAAGAAAAACAGGTGGGGCGATGCCGATTCTGGATGTAAACTATCTAATTTTCTGCACATAACCGACAAAGCTCTTGGTATATATCTTAGCTTACTATGCAAGCACTATGGTGTTAATGTGTATGGTAAGACTATCTGCCTCATGACTCCATCACAGGTCAAGCAGCGTAAGCTAGAAGATCGCAGCAATTGGGAAGGCCCAGAGTTTATTGTGGACTACCTTAAGGCTTTAGTCAAAGACTCAGCAGAAGAGATCAGTGGTATTAGACATGCACACAGATGCTCAGATCGTAATCTGCACGATGTTATCCTTGGCACTACTACTGAGAACAAGGCAAAAGAAATTGTACTTGAATTTCAAGAATACAATGATAGAATTACTAAGAATCAGGATGATCTAGATATGGTCTGGAAGCTTGGTAAAGAGATGGGTATGGACAATCTGTGGGCAGAACCAGAAGGTTTTGACAAAGATGCTAAGTATTTCAAACCACTTAAGAAAGAAATGGAGAAGTATCCTCTTCTCGATGGTATCAATACTAACAGGGTTTGTGAGTCTGATCTCTCAGCTTACATCGACATGGTAGAAAATTCAAATAAAGTATTGACAAATGCTTGACGATAAGGTATAACATATACGTGGGATTCACATCATAATCTAGTTTGTTCTAGATCCACATTGTCATCTCACACAATATTCACACAGGAGTTTGAAATGAATTACATTATTGCAAATGACGGCAACGTAACAGCGACAGTAGCGGGTGAAGTTTACACCTTCGGCAAGTCGCACCCAAGATATGACAGACTTATTACTCATCTTAAGAATAATAATGTCGAACACTTTGAGGCATCCTACGACATTGTATCGCATGTAAATGCATACTGCGATGGATATGCCAGCGTTGAAAATGGCAAGATGAAGTGGGATGGGATTGAAATGCCAGAGATGTTTGGTGGCACGATCCTTGATATGATTCAACAGGGGTATCCCTTTGAGCCTATGTTAAACTTCCTTGATAACATGTCACAGAATCCATCTGACCATGCTATCACAGAACTATTTGAGTTTATGGAAAACAAGAATATGCCTATCACACCTGATGGACATTTCTTAGCATACAAAGCAGTTAGTGAAAGTTACAAGGATCTCTGGTCTGGTAAATTTGACAATAGCGTTGGAAGCACTTGTGAGATTCAACGTAGCAAAGTAAACGGTGATCGTGAAAGTCACTGTGCTGCTGGACTACACGTTGGAGCGTTTGATTATGCCAAGTCATATGGTGGAATTGATTTAGACGACAACGAAGGTGACGGAGGCAACAAGCTTATGATTTGCAAGGTAAACCCATGTGATGTTGTAAGTGTGCCAAACGACTGCAAGTGTCAGAAGTTACGCTGCTGTAAGTACGAAGTGGTTAGTGAGTTTGAAGACTTAATGAAGTCAGTAGTCCACATGACTAAAGACGATATTGATTATTCAAACATTAAAAGACGTAATAAAGAATGGATTGTCGAGGTCACTGCTAAGTTAGAACGTGTCAATAACGTTCTCAGAAAGCGTGAAGCTGTTCTTAGCTAGTGACTCTAGGGAGGGGTGGGGCAAGCAGTGTGTGGCTTGCCTCATCCCGGTCTTTGATTATGAATAAAAATAACATAAAAATTTTTCTGTTTGTTGTCATAGGACTTTTAAGTATTATGATTGTACAAAGTTATATATGGATAAATGTAGGACCATAAAATGAATGAATTAACTTCTTGCAGCGTCACAGAAACGCTTGACATAGATGGCAAAGTTTGGTATACTGATTATAGTAATGTGGATGTAGAAAATCTTACACTGAAAGAACTAGATGAAGTGGTCAGAGATTAAAAAGTGGGCCAAGACAAAAGGTTATAATGTCTCAAGAGAGAAGGCAGAAAATACCGATGAATATACATATGAGTATACTTGGACTAAAGACGATGAATCTGCTGGAGGTTTAGCCACAAGCGTTAAAGGTCTAGCGACTGACATATTTAATAACATAACAAACAATAGACATTTAGCACACCAGTTGCAATATCAGCAAGAATTTAAATGGTTTAAGAATGAAAATTAATTACGAACCCAAACTAGACTTTGACGATGTATTATTAGCTCCACATAGAAGCAGAACTGCTTCACGCTCTGATATTAAACTGGTACGAAACTTCTCATTCTACCACTCTGATAACTTGTGGGAAGGTGTACCTATCTTTGCAGCGAATATGGACACAACTGGTAGCTTCGGTATGTCTGACGCATTAGCTAAATATGCTATGCCAACGTGTCTTCACAAACACTATGATGTAGATGATCTAGTACGTGAATTATATTATCCTAATACTCAATGGTATAGTATAGGTATTAAAGACGAAGATATTTTGAAACTAAATAAGTTTATAGATTGTTCAGGCATTACTCCAAACATATGTATAGATGTAGCCAATGGTTATACAGATCACTTTGTGAATTTTTGCCACCGAGTAAGAGAGCGTGTGAATAAACATACTGTTATAATGGCTGGGAATGTTTGTACGCCAGAGATGGTACAGGAATTGATCTTGCATGGTGGAGTAGACATTGTTAAGATTGGGATTGGCCCCGGATCTGCTTGCACAACAAGATTAAAAACTGGTGTGGGTTTCCCCCAGCTATCTGCTATAATAGAGTGTGGTCATGCAGCACACGGTTTACGTAATGGCGATGGACGATTAGGATTAGTTTGTGCTGACGGTGGTTGCAGAACTCCTGCTGATGTTTGTAAGGCATTTGCTGCTGGTGCAGACTTTGTTATGTTAGGCGGCATGTTAGCTGGCACACATGAATGCGAAGGAGATTGGCAATACGAATGGCTACCAGATCATAGTGGGATGATTAGAAAGTCTTTAAAGTTTTATGGCATGTCTTCAAGCGAAGCGCAGTCAAAGTATGGTGGTATAAAAGATTATAGGGCAAGCGAGGGGCGCGTAAAAGAAGTTCCATACAAAGGCCCAGTAAAAGATATTATATTGGATGTATTAGGCGGTCTGCGTAGCGCCTGTGCGTATATCGGAGCGACGAAGCTCAAAGACATGAACAAATGCGCAGAATTCAACTTGGTCAACAGAACTCATTTCGATCAGAGTACATAATGGACACAGAATTAAGTATATTAGAATTTTATAAAACAAATTCAGTAGAAGAAAGTTTTGATGAAAAATTTTATCAAAACGCACACCCAGACTCAAAAAATTTTTATCAACCTTTTTGTTCTGATTCAGGCATAGATGATAGACATAGACTATATTACCACTATTATTTATATGGAAAGAATTTCGGATTTGTACATAATCTTCAAGATGTTTTAGAACACGAATTAGTGCCTTTGCAAGTTGATAAAGATTGCAAAAAGTATTTGTTTACAACATATTATAAAGATAACAGACGACAACATGAAATAGATTATTGTCTAGAGAAAAATATAACTAATGAACATATAGATCACATTTATGCTTTAGTTACTACTGGAACTGAAAGGCCGGGTTTTCTCTCACGTAATCCTAAGCTTACTTTTATAAATATAGAAACAAGAACCCCCACGTATAAAGATTGGATTCTGTCTTCTAAGAGTTTAATTAAAGACGATAATTATGTCTCAATTTTTTGCAATGCAGATATACATTTTGATTACACTGTTGATCAAATCTCATCTTTTACAAGTAGAGAAAACAGTATGGTATGTTTGTCGAGATACGATAGAAATGCTGCTGGTGAGTATAAGATTATAACTAATCCTAAGTGGTCTCAAGATACTTGGGCGTTAAGTGGTGACAGTATTAATAATATAGATTTTGTTCATTCTTTGGGAATACCTACTGGTAAACCAAGATGTGACAACAAAATTGCATATAAATTTGCCTACAACGGGTTTGATATATTTAATCCTTGCTATCATATTAAATCTTATCATAAACACAAAGAAGGACACAGAGATTATAATGTGCAAACAGACGCTGCTTTAGGAGCAGTATGTTTTATAGAACCTTGTACTAATCCAAACTATCCTTCTAAAAAGAATTACGTATTAGCTCCAAGAAAAGTTACAGATACAATAGATCATGTTGTAATGTCAGATTTTTTAAGCACATGCAAGTTTAAAAACTTTAAAGCTATTTTATCAGACAACCAAAAAAGACATCTTCATGGAGGATGGGGATCTGTAAACGAACAAATTGACAGAGTGTGGACTAAAGATAGAAGTAATAATTTAATTACATTTCTATGGGAATCTTACCAATCTTACCCAGACAAGTTGTGGTCGTCAAAATGGTACGCTGTTGAACACTTAGTAAATTATTGCCCAGAGTACTACGGAGACGTTTTACCTTTAGCCCCTACAATTGAATCCTTTTATGAAAAGCTTTACGAGTCTGGAGTTTTGGAGGAACAGTGTGAAGGTATATTATTTACTTCTGAACACACCTTTAAGACAAATAATAATTTACTTTATTTACAAAATAAAAAACTTGGCTATGTGCATCACCCAATTATGCCTGACATTTCATGCAAAAAGTTTTCTGTAGAAAATTATTTGAATAATAAAGATAAAAAACTTATAAATCTTGGTTGGTTTAATAGAAATTTTTCGTTTTTTGAAAAACTAACAGTAGATGATTTTGAAAAATTATTCGTATTTGGTGGAGTAGAAAACTTTAAATACAAAATTTTTGAAAACGACATGATCTATAACGGTATATCAAATCCAACAACAGTAATTTCTCCAAGTCTTACTGATAATGAGTTAAACGAATTACTATCTAACAACATCATTTTTGTAAATCTATACGACAGCTCTGCCAATAATGCGATTATTAACGCCATACAAAGGCACTGTCCTATTATTTTAAATAGACTTCCTGCCTGCGAAGAGTATTTAGGATCAGAATATCCATTGTTCTATGACGAAAGCGATGAAATAAAATATCTATTAATGGAAGAAAAAATTATTGAAGCTCATTATTACTTAAGAGACTTAGATATTAGCAAATTTTCTATAGATAACTTTATATCAACTGTTAATGAATTTATTGGAGGATATTAATATTAATAAAGAAAATATATTACTATTATCAGAAGCTCGTCATGGTACAACTTTTTTTATCAACAATACCAGACAAACATATACCGAGTGTGATAAGATCATAGCTTGTTATGAAATAATGAGTTTATCAAAAGAAGTTATAGATCAATGTACTTCTTGTTTATATGCTTGTAGTAATGGCAAATATGCATTAAAAGATACAAAATTTGAAGAAGACGAACCTGTCATATGCCAAACAACTATGAAAGATCTGCAAAAAATTAGGTTATATTCAGAAAGATTATACTTAGATTTACTGATGAGTCAAATAAATAAAAGAAAGACTAAGAGCAAGTTTTTATGTAAAATTTTTGCCAGCCATATTTTAGATAGAGAAACAAAACAACCTAATTCTTTAGAAGATATTTTAAATTATTTTGACAAAGTAATAATTTTAGATAGAGATAATTTAGAATATATATTTTCTCATGCTAATGCATTATATTTTCCGTGTTGTGATAATCCTTGGAGCATTGAATCGGTTGAACACAAAAAATGTGACATAACCTTAAAAGATAAACACATTATTAACTATAGAGATAATATTAAAAACAAAAATATTGTGTTTGAAGAAGCTAGAGAATATTGTGCTAGAAAAAATAAACCTGTACTAGACATTCACTACAATAATTTAACTACTTGTTGGGAAAAAGACATTTCTAATTTTATAGGTATACCTTTTGTTAAAACCGCAAAGTTTGTTAAAGGAAATTACGACTATAAATCTTTTCTAAAGAATAACCCTAAAATAAAAAGTATAATTTAATTATGGCGTTACCAGCAATTATAATTTCAACACTGTGCTATGTATGGACATGTACGTGTTGCATTGTGGGACGCGATTATCCACACGCTGTAATGTGGTTCGCATACGCACTCGCTAATTTAGGATTATTGTGGTATGAATTCAACAAAATGGGATGAACGATTTATTGAACTAGCCAAACTAGTCGGATCTTGGTCGAAAGACCCGTCAACTCAAGTGGGAGCGGTAATAGTAGATCAAAAAAATAGAATTGTATCAGTTGGTTATAATGGATTTCCTAGAGGTATAAAAGATAATTCAAAAAAACTAATTGACAGAAGTACAAAGTATGATATAATCGTACATGCAGAAGCTAACGCTTTAGCTTTTGCTAATAAATCAGTAGAAGGTTGTACATTGTACACATTCCCATTTCAGCCGTGTTCACGCTGCGCTGGGTTAATAATACAATCTGGCATGAAAAGAGTGGTTTCAGTAGTACACCTTGATGAGAGGTGGAAAAAAAACTTCTCGCTTGCGCAAAAACTTTTTGCAGAAGCTAATGTTGAAATGGAGTTCTTAGATGGATGATGATTATGAAAGAGAAGAAATGCTTGCCGCATTAGTTACGGATTGTATTATTTCTCACAATGAGGCTATAATAGTAAAACTGTTAGCCGAGCTTGAAAAACAATATCAGGAACTTGCAAGGCTATCAACTATGGGCGAATACAAAAGTGATTGGACCCACAAACAAGTATTGGATTATGTAACTTATGAAACTTAGCATGGGAGGTAAAAATGCCATCAGTTAATGAAATGGCACAAGCTCATTTGGGCAATGTGCAAAAAGCAATTCTAGATTTAGAACAACAAAAAGTTCAGATTGACGAGGAAATTGCAAAACTTAAATCATACCTACAAGAAGGTTATGTAGAATTAAATCCAGAACAAGAAGGGGAGAAGTAAAAATGAATAGTGTCGATTTTTTTGAAAGACTTGATAATGTTTCTAGTGCGTATCACTGGAATATTAATAATAAGAAAGTAGTAGCAACTTTTCAGAGTGGTCCTCACAGGGGAGAAACTTTGAATCCAATTACAGCACTGGCTCATAAGTCAGGTCTTGGAGTTTTTGACAACACAAGAGAAGGTACTCAAACAGCAGCAAGCGCACTCGGGTTATCCAGAGATTTTGCTAGAAATGTTTATAGTGCAACTCTTGGTAGTAACAATCGTGGTAATACTCAAGTTATTCGTGGAAGAATTAGATCAGCATTGGAGTTATAGATGAATATCAATACGTGGTTGGGGTGTGGAAGATTAACAAAGGATGCAGATTTTAATGTCACCCAAAAAGGAACTTCTATGGCGAAGTTTAGGATGGCAGTAAATGATAGGAGAAATGACGACACGTTATATCTCAATGTTCTTTGTTTCGGAAAGATGGCAGAAGCATTGAAAGATCATCTTCTGCGAGGCAGATTGGTTGGAGTTCAAGGTAAGATCAAGATCGACGATTACCAAGATAAAGAGGGTAATCAAAGAAATTCTGTATGCGTTATGGCAGATGAAATTTCTCTTGGTCCTAATCCTAATGGGACAACCAATACTGATAAAGATAATACTTAAGATACAGCACATATACTATTATTTATAATAGAATCAAGATGTTATCTTAAGATATAGCCTCGGATGTCACAAGCATCCGGGGTTATTTTTTTTAAAGTTCGCCCTTGACTAAGACGATAAAAAGGTTATAATGAAGTAAATGCAGAATCATACCATCATCTAGTTTATTCTAGATCCACATTGTATTCTGCTATCACACAATAATAACAAAGGAAATTATCATGGGACACGAAGGGTCAGTATTGTCGGATTTGATTGGATTTGCTATGATACTTGTTGGAGGGTATTATTTTATCGCTGCTTTTGTTGCTGCTACAAAAATTGATCTAGATAATGTCGAGTTATTTACAATGCAAGACAAAGTTGCGCCCGTTGCTACTGTAAAAGCTACTGTTAAAAGTAAAACCAAAGTCAAAGCAGAGCCAGAACATGATCAGTTCCAACAAGACTGCATAGATGCTTTGAAATCTTTAGGAATTAAATCTAAAAAAGAAAGACAATACTTATTTAATACTATTATGAATAAACATAATACTCAAACGATACAAGAGTTTTTGCGCTACGCTCTCAAAGGATAAGATATGAAAAAATACACATACGATATTACCAAATTTGACTTTGCGAAAGTAATTAAAAGCATATTTAAAACAGATGATCTAGATAATATACATAATATTTTAAAACATAATAACGAAATACCAGATGACCCTTCTAAAGATCAAAAGACAGCGTTTCATAAAATATTTTATGCTTCTTTTGAAGATGAAGATGATAAGGTATTGCCACTGTATAGATCTTTTGTTAAACATATTAAAGATACTCATTATAAGGACAAGAGTTTAATTTATCAGGCAAGACCTACATTTAGAGTTCATTGTCCAGATAATATTGCTGTGGCGAAATGGCACAAAGACAAACTATACAATCACTCAGATAAAGAGATTAATATATTTTTGCCAATCACTAATGCGTTTGGATCTAATACAATATGGGCTGAAAGTAAAGAAGATTTAGGTGACTACTCTCCAATAAATGCAGACTATGGAGAATATTTTGTGTGGAATGGAGCTAACCTAAATCATGGGAACAAAAAAAATGATACTGGAATTAGTAGAGTTTCTTTTGATTTCAGAGTTATAGAGGAAAAAGATTTTAGCTATGTAGGAACCAGCGTTACTCAAAAAGTAGAAATGTCTTTAGGAAAATACTGGAGTAAGGTAGATGAAGAATAATCTCAAGAACATGAGAACTTACTTAGTTGGTGCTATGGATAGAGTTGTAGATGGCGGCATTGGCTGGAGGAAGGCTATAACCCCAATGCTATCAGAACTTGACGTACAAGTACTTAATCCTTGTGAAAAACCTATAGAGTCAGCAAAAGAGACCCCAGATACTAGACAGATTATAAATTATTATAAAGAAACTGGACAGTTTAATAAGATCAGAGAAGAATATGGTCATATTAGGAATGCAGACTTAAGATGTGTCGATGTGTCTGATTTTATTATCGCTAACATAGATATGAATGTTCACATGTGTGGATCATACGAAGAAATATCTACAGCAAACAGGCAGAAGAAGCCGATACTAGTATGGTGTGAACAAGGTAAGATGCTAGCACCTAATTGGTTATTTTTTATGCTGCCACACGAGCATATATTTAGTTCGATGGATCAATTGTTGGCATACTTATATGACGTATCAAGAGCAAAAGAAACTTCAAAACTTAAAAGGTGGTTTTTCTTTGAGTAAAAAATTAAATTTAGATAATACAACTTTACTTTCTATTGTTGGAAATCCAAAACATTTAAAATTCACCAAGATGGCAATGAATCATTGTTTATCTCAAGTTGATTTTAAAAAAACTTCACTTCTTTACTGTGAAGACGACGATGAATTTGAAACTCACAAGATACCATATTTAGATCTTGCTATGTATAATAAGTTTTGCGTAGAAGAATTATATAAATATGTAGATACTGACTTCTGCCTAATTGTACAGTGGGACGGATTTATAATTGATACCAGCTATTGGACAGATGATTTTATGGAGTATGATTATATTGGCAGTCCTTGGGCAGATTGGGGCTTTACTGTCGGCAATGGTGGATTTTCTTTAAGGAGTAAAAAGTATTTAGATATTTCATCTAAGAAAAAATATATTAGTAACAAACATCTACAAGATAAATATAAAGGTCACTACTTCGCCTCTGGTCATGTGTGTCCTGAAGATTTTTATCTATGCCACATGCTTAAAGACGATATGGTAAATGATGGAATAAAATTTGCCACGCCAGAATTAGCATATCAATTTTCCGTAGAACATCAAGGTATTGGCGTACTACCGGGACATGAGGATAAGGGGAGTTGGGTGTGCAAAACATTTAATCCTATGAAATTAGAAACGTATAAGTCATTTGGATTTCATGGTAAATTCAACGTAGCAGGAATGAAGGAATTATTGAAATATGAACATTAATTTAGTAGCACCGATTAATCAATTAGGATATGGAGTGGCTGGACTAAACATAGCTAAGTGTCTAGACGAACATTCAGATGTAAGCTTGTTTCCTATGGGTCCAATAGAGGTAACTAATCAAGAAGACGCTGAGTATATTAGAAAATGCTTACATAAATCACAGATGTTAGATTTTAAAGCTCCGTGCATTAAAATTTGGCATCAACATGACATGGCTCAATTTGCTGGAAAAGGCAAGAGAGTTGCATTTCCTTTTTTTGAGTTGAATGTATTTAATGATATCGAAAAACATCATTTAAATAATGTAGATATGATTTTTGTTACGTGTGATTGGGCAAAGGATATATGTGTTAATAATCTTGACATACATGAAGACAAAATTAAAACGATTCCTTTGGGTGTAGATAATAATATATTTCATCCTAACCACAATATTAGTGCTGGGAAAACTATTTTTTACAACTGTGGCAAATGGGAAATCAGAAAAGGTCATGACGTTTTGGTAGATATGTTTTGCAAGGCGTTTAATGAGGATGATAATGTAGAACTATGGATGATGTGCAGCAACCCCTTTCTACAACCACAAGAGCAAAAAGAGTGGGAAAATTTATATATTAACTCTAAATTAGGATCTAAAATAAAGATACTTCCAAGGGCAAAGACGCAAACAGAAGTGTATAATATAATGAGTGAAATAGATTGTGGCGTGTTTCCATCAAGAGCAGAGGGATGGAATCTAGAACTATTAGAATTAATGTCTTGCGGTAAAAATGTAATTGCTACAAACTATTCAGCGCACACTGCTTTTTGTGACAAAAGTAACTGTAATCTAGTTGATATCAAGGAAACAGAATCAGCTTATGATGGCAAGTGGTTTTTTGGTAGCGGAGATTGGGCCAAAATAGAAGATTCTCAAATAGATGCGTTTGTAGACATTATGAGATCTATTCACAATAAAAAACAAAATGAAAATCTACCAATAAATCAAGGTGGTATCAAAACTTCTGAAAATTTTTCATGGTCTAACTCTGCAAGAAAGATTATACAACATGTTCAACTTTTTTAAAAAGAAACAGGCAGAACAACCTGAACCAATAGAATTAGCCAGCATAAAACTTTATATTGGAGAAGATTCTATGGAAGAACCAAGAATAGCTATAAATTTAGAAGAGTATGACGAGGTATCTTTAAATGCTTTAGCCAAGTTAGTTAACTTATTAACGGAAGATAGTTTAGTTGTAGAAACAATAAATATAATTAAAAATTTCTGTATGGAATCTAAACAAGAAGAAGTTTTATTATTTTTATTGTCGCAAATTCATAACACACAATATCTTAAGAAAATGGAAGAAGAACAAAAGAATAGCAAGCCCTGCATCAAACCTTCTGAGTTATATCAAGCATGAGTACAATGAAAAGAGAAATAGGATGGCAAAAATATGAGATGTTATTAGAAGAACAAGTAACGTCTCCATTTTTATCTGAACTATTGAAACACACTATGAATTCTTTATCTACAGTAGAAGACAAGGAAGATGTAGAAATTACGTATGAGGACATATCTGAAGATGGAGTTGAGGAAGTAGATCCTATAGTTCTTCCCATCAATTCAAAGCTCATAGAAGATGCCTTACTTGTTACAAATTTTGATTGTTGGATAGCTCATACTAATTTTGATATCACTGAAAAGATTAAAAAAACTTTAGACAATATTGAAGGTGTAGAAATACTCAAAGTAATGAGTAGATATAGATTTTTTATAGGAGTTGGAAAAATGTTTAAATTCCAACATGTTCGTGGCACGATAGAGGAAAAATTACTAGAATAAAGGTTTACTAAAATGGAAAATTGCATAAATACAAAGATTGAACAAGCTCTAAAAAACAAGGACATTAAAAACATAATGCATAAAGCGTCTTCTAGATTTATGAAAGGTCTAGATCAAGATACTATTTATACATGCCAAATTAATGCACTTTGGAAGGCTTTTGTTAATTTTAAGCCAGAGAAAAATACTAAATTCACCACATATCTGTATAAAGGTGTGTTTATAGAATGTTTAAAAGCCATAAAATTTGAACGTAGACAAGATTTTTGCAGTAGGAGTATTCACGCTAATATACCAGCAAAAAACCAAACTAATACAATGTTTGATATTTTAGACGCAATTGATAGCCATGAAGACATGGAATTGATTCTAGACAAGTATCAGAATATGACAATTCAAGAAATGGCAGACAAGCGTGAATATAGCAGGGAAACAGTGAGGAAAAAGCTGAAAAAAATATATAGTCAGCTGAAAATTGCTTTTGATTAGTGTATACATTAATAGGAAAAAGGACTTATTTTTTAGGAATTTGACGTAATATCATGTCTTAAATATTTGGAGATATTATGGCTACTAAACAAGTGCAAACGACTAATGATAACGATGTAACTTCAGCCACAACTGTCAATGATGGTGGTGCTGTTGTAAATGGTGGAGCAATTGTTGCTGGCAATCCTATGACTGTCAACAAGGCTCTGATAGACATTGCTGACGGTAATGATTCAGATTATGGTGCGAAAGTCGTCCATAAGAATCATGCTTCCAGCAAAGATTTTTCTGGGGTTATCGAAGCTCTAGGAAATGGTAATGGTACATTTGCTTTCACGCCAAATCCACAAGAAGGGGAAAGAAATTTTCTTATTCGTGGAGCTGGCACAGCTGATGGCAATAATGAGATTAATAACTCTTCTAGCAATGTTCTGGCGATGCCAGATTCAGAAGTTGGATTAAGAGGTGTTAGTGACATTCATGGTATCATTGCTACTAATCAATTGGGAGAACGTGCAAACGCTGATGGAAGCACATCCACAGTTAAAGCATTTAACTATCTTGTTAAACCCTCAACAGCAATGGTTCCGGGTAGAACAAAGGGTGATGACGCTGGAGATGCTTCAACGTTTGTCAACCCAGTTGATGGTACTGATGCTGTAAGTTCAGAAATTTTCCCAACTAGAGCTGTTCCGGGTGAACTAACATTCATGTTTGGCGGTCCAAATCCAACAAACGTTAATGATAGTAATTCTCAGAGCTATAAAGCAAAAGATAGTCACGAAGCATAATAATTTATTATTAGTACAAGGGTAGCACCTCTTCGGGGGTGCTTACCCTATTTCTACCTAAAACATCGTGGAGAAAATTTGTGATAGAAATTAACCCAGAGATTATAGCACTTATATTTGGTGGAATTAGCGGTATAACTGGGCTTATTACGCTGATATGGAAGAAATTTCTAAAGCCAATAGTGAAATTATGTAAAAATCAAGATTTTTTTATGGAATCTGTTAATGAAATAAAAAAAGAATTATCTACTAATGGTGGAAGTAGCCTAAAAGATGCTATTATAGGCATGAGAGAAACCGTTGATAGAATAGAAGAAAGACAAAATGTAATCATACAAAGAACTAAAGCAGCACTGCATTATAGCAGTATGGCGCTGTTTGAAACAGACAAATCAGGAAGATTAATTTGGAGTAATGCAAACCTGTGTGAACTTACTAAAGATATAGTAACAAGCATAGAAGGGTTTGATTGGATTAATCTGTTCACGGAAGATGAAAGAGAAGAAGTACTTTCTGAATTTAAATCTTGTTTACATATGAACAGGAGATTTAGCAAAGTAACAGTCATGCAGAACAATAAAACGGTAAGACTATTGGGGTATCCTTATAGGATTACAGACTTAGAGCATGGCGGCTTTCTAGTTAGTATAACACAAGAAAATGAGGCATAAAATGGCAGACGATAATAAATCACCATCATTCAGTTTGAATGTTACAGATGTTATTGAAATTAGTAAAAACACAGCTCTTGTAGCTCTAGCTGCTGGGCTAACATATTTTGGAGAAAATTTAGCAGACCTTGATCTTGGAAATCTTGGTGTCATGTTTGTACCAATCGCTGCTGTTGTAATCAGCACTGTAGTAAGATGGGCTAAGAACAACGTACCGGAGTAGTAATATGTTTGAACATCCAAGAGACTTACTAAAAGCTTACAAGGACGGTTTTGTAGGCTCATGGTGTGATCCCGAAGATACCGATAAGCTACTAGGAGAACTGCCGCACCCCCTTTTTGGGGCGGCAGCTTCTAATTTATATAGCAGCGGTGAAGGTAAAGTAGCTTTATTATATAAATCTGTGCAAAAATATGATCCCACATTTGGAGCGCACGAAAGGCAAACTACAGGAGACTGCGTGTCTCATGCTACTAGGAATGCAGTCGATGCTACTAGGTGTCATGAAATTATTGGTGGAGACGCAGAAGATTTTGTAGCAAGAGGAGCTACAGAAGCTATATATGGCTCTAGAGGTCATGGTGGTCAAGGTATGTCTTGTTCTGTAGCTGCACGATTTGTACATCAAAATGGTGGCATTTTAGTTAGAAAAGATTATGGTTTTATTGATTTATCTAAGTACAACAGTAGAACAGGCACTAACTGGGGAAGATCAGGAGTACCTAAGCAAGTCAAAGACGAAGGGAAGAAACATCAAGTTAAAACTATTAGTATGATCAAATCTGTAGAGGAAGCAAGAGACGCTATAGCTAATGGGTACGCTTTAAGTGTCTGTAGTAATTATGGATTTTCCTCACGCCGTAATGAACATGGAATAGCTCGCAGAAGCGGGTCATGGAATCACGCAATGTCTTGGACGGCGATGGATGATAGCAGAAAAGTTCATAACGAAACTTTATTTTTGATACAAAATAGTTGGGGTGCATTTAACGGTGGACCAAAACAACACGATCAACCAGATGGTAGCTTTTGGGTTAGAGAAAAAGATGCTAGAGGTATGCTTAATCAAAATGGAGCTTGGGCGTATAGTGATGTGGACGGTTTTCCCCCTAGAAAAGTCGATTGGACTTTAGATGAGGTATTTTAATGTCGTCACAATTTCAACATATTCAATTACGAAGAGACACTAAAGCTAATCTTGATTTTCACAACCCCATATTAAAACATGGAGAACCCGCTTTTGCAGTTGATTTTAATGAACTAAAAATCGGCAACGGAATTAGTGCTTGGAGAGACTTGCCAGTAGTTGGAGCTTCTAGAGTTAAAACCGTCTCAGTAAACTTACCAGCTATACAGTCTAATACATCTCATACGGAAACAGTATCCGTTACTGGAATTGATAGTGATAATGAATATTCCATATTAGTAGCTCCAGAAATATCTATACCCGACTACGTTGACATAAGATATGCACATGTGTCGGCAGACAATTCTGTAGATATTGTTTTTACAAATATAGACAACTCAACAGTAGACGGCAATGCAAGTTCAAACTTTTCTACACCTACGTCTAACGTAAAATTACATTTGTTAATTAATATAACAAAAGTTTATGTAGAGCCTACAACGACGACTACAACTCCCCCGCCAATTATAGAAGATGTGTTTTCATTTGGACAAAATGAATTTGGACAGCTAGCTCAGGGGAATAAGGAAGAACTAAATGTACCAACGCTAGTGTATGATGGTGGTAAAAAATGGACCAGTTTTGCGCTAGGTCATTATCACGGACTAGGCGTAAGCAATACAGGAAAACTTTACAGTGTAGGTTATAATTACTATGGTCAATTAGGTCTAGGTGATAAAGGGGTTAGAACTAACAGAGCAACATTTACACCTATAGAAAAAATATTATTTAATGATGGAGAAGTTTTCGCTTCTGGTTTAAATCTAGTATCTGATACTTTTGGGTGGAACAGTGTGAGTTGTGGTTCTCAATTTTCTTTAGCTGTTAGCTCTGATGGTCAACTTTTTTCCTGCGGAGACAATACGTATGGAGAACTAGGAGTTGGAGATAAAACTTTAAGAAAACATTTTACTCTTTCGGGTAATCAATTTTATTATGAAGATATAACAAGTGATAACACTAGACAGTTTATGCCTACTCGTGGAGGAGTAAGGTTCTTCTCCTTGAATAACGATCAGACCCAAGCTGGTGTAAATAAACATGTGTTAAGCAAAGAGGAAGAGGCTGGAACAGATAAGTTTGCATTCATTACTCCTACAGGTGTTACTAATTTAGGAATTATACCATCTAGCAGTGGAGTATCTTTACATATTAATGGTACTACTACTTTATCAGACGGTGTTACGCCAACTATTTCTATAACTGGCACTCTTAATACAACGATAAATGGATACGCCTATTATTATGGAGATGTTTCTATTGATGTTTCTGGAGATTATGGAACGGCAAATCTGTTAGGTATTGGTAATGGAATAAATACCCTAGCTGACGATATACTAATATTTCAGCCCGACGTTTGGAAGAAAGTTTCAGCAGGAAACAACCACTCTGTGGGTATCATAAGGTCTAGTGGAACTCTTGATAGAGGTCAGTTATACTCTTGGGGTAACAACTCTTTTGGTCAACTTGGTCAAGATCTAACTCATAACCAAACATTAGAAACCCCACAAAAAATTATGGGATATTACAGAGATGATAATGCTATAGCAAATTATACAAATTTAAGTTCTTTTAATGACAAAAATTTATACACTAGCAGTGAGTATTTTTATGACGTATCCTGCGGTGCGCATCATTCAGTAGCTATTGCTCATCCAGATTTTACTCCATCTTCAGGAGTTAGTGGAGTATTTGGGTTTGGAGATAATCAGTACGGACAAATAGCTTTAGGAAATGAAAATCATGTTGATGTTCCGACTAGACTGTTCTTTGATTTCTCTAAAATAGATGACACAAACTTTACAAATTTGACAAATGATACCAATCTAGCAGTTCAAAAAATTAATGGTAAAAACCATTACGTTTTAAACTCTACAGGCAATAAAACATACAACTCATTAGAAAGATTTGTATTAGGCAAGGGGAATTATATTATCAGAGGAGTTCCTAATACTCATCCAATCGCAATATTAAACGCAGGAAAAGAATCAGCTATAACTTATAATGGCGACAATAGAATTGGATGTACCACTGTCTATAACACAACAAATGACGCAGAGTATGAATTTTACTATGGCGATGTTTATATTAATGTTTCAAATGACTTTGATAAAGTAAGTATATACTGCCTATATCATGGTTATATGGGTGGAGAAAATCTATTTTTCTATGAGACTCCAAAATATAATATAGAAGATGTTAAATGTGGATTAAATCATACTATTTTACAAACAGATACTGATCAAGCTGTTACTTTTGGTAGAAATCATAAGGGACAACTTGGATCTGGTGATAATCTAGATAGGAAGTCTCCTTTTAGGTTAACTAAGGGTAACATCAAGAAGATAGAAGCTGGTGGAGATCATTCCTTCTTACTTGATAACGACAAAACGTTATGGTCTTTTGGAGATAACGATCATGGACAATTAGGCTTAGGAGATAAATTAAATAGAGAAGTACCAACAAGATTAGATACTGATGTATTATGGCAAGACATATATGCTGATGGAAATTTTTCATACCTTAGTGTATTTTGTTTTTACCCAAATCCAGTTTCTTCTTTGTCTCTTAAAAATGCAGATACTTCCACAGTAGTTGGAAGCAGACAGTTGTTACTTGAATTCACACATACAACAGCATATGAAGAAGGATTAATAAATTACATTATAGAAATTTCTGAAGATAGTGGTTCAACTTGGACTTCGTATGACAACTTAGCTTTTGGATCACACTTTGGCGATAATAATAGTGAAGCTATGGAAAACGGAATATTTCAATACGTCCTTGATCGGTTAGATAATAGTAAAACTTATAAAGTTAGAGTTTCTGGAGAAAATAAAGCTGGGATTGGCTTGGCGGTAGAATCATCTAATCAAGTCAGCCCTAAAAAATCAAACTGGAGAGGTATCAGCTCGGATAAACAATTGTTCTATAGTCATATGGACGAAAATGATTTAGGTGATAAAGAACTTACTTACACTACAACTACTGGCTTTTTCACAAACGCTCCTAGATACTTAAGTGGAAAGTGTGGCGAAGCATTAAGATTATATCGTCATGACAGTATAGAGTTTAATACTATAAGCTCCGTACCACAGATGGAACAGTTTACTTTAGAATTTTTCTTTAATCCAAGAAATTATGCAGAACCTAATTCTCCAGTAATAATACTAAGAGATGCAACGTATGATTATTTAAAAATGCAATATGAAGGAACAGACGCTACAGGATATGAAATTAAAATATATGACTCTGGGAATTCTTTAATTATGAGTACAGATACTGTGCCATTTGGAGGATTAGCACCACAGCAAGAATTTAATTCGGATTCAAGACACGAAGATTATTCGCATATAGCAGTAGTAAGAAATAGCGGATTAGCATCGGACCCAACTGCTATAAATCTAGTTAAACTATATCATAACGGATCATTAGTAGCAAGCGGAATAGATGATACTCTGTATAATGTAACTAACATATTAGTTGCTTCTGGTGATACTCCGTTTTATGATTTTGACATTGACGAGCTTTCTCTTGCCAGTGGAGACTATTATGATACATACAATACGCATAGCTTTAGCAATACTATTTTACCACAAGTGAAACCTTTTGGAGAATGACATGGCAGAAAATAGAAACATACAAAGCATTAAACTACGACGAGATACTGAAGCTAACCTTAATACCATCACATTAGCAGAAGGTGAACTAGCTTACGCTACAGATACTACAGAGATTAAAGTTGGTGATGGCACGAATACCTTTCAAAATATAGTAGCTTTAAACGGTATCCCAGCAGATGCTGACTTTAACACAGTTACTAAGGGGGGCTTGCAGCTTGTACATACTGACCCAGCAACTATTATTAGTCAGTATGCGGGTCATAATAATCAGGTTAGTGGTGTTTTTAATGCTGTAATTGTTAGCCAAGATGTATACAATAATATAACAAAGAACGACAATACAATATACTTCGTGCCGGAGTAGGAGATTAGTAATGCCACCAGTATACGCAGGAAATGATCCGGTAACAGTAAATGTTGGCAATGTACGATTAGACACAATTTCAATAGGTCAAGCAATAATAAATAACTATACTTAAAGGAGAATGACATGGCAGTAGTATCAACAACAGACGTTGTGACAAACCCTAACACATCGTTAGAGGTCGCAACTAACGCAAGCGTAGTGTGTAGCTGTTTGCCAACTGGCGAATCTTTTACTATTGACACTACAACAGATAGTAATTTTGTAAACTTTGATGTCAGCATGACATACACAGCTTTACAAACTAAATTAACAGATAGATTTGATAAAATTGGATACTATAATGCAGTAGACGGAGGCTCACCATGAAAAAGGGCTTGGAACTTGTGTTTGTCAGTTTAATTTCTATTGCTATAACTTTAAGTTATATTAATAAAAATGCACAAACAAATCCTTGGTCCAATGGATTTAACAATAACTTTGGATGTAGTACTGAAGAAATATCAGGAATTTATAATAGCTATGTCAATCAATGGAAACAAGATATATCCAGTGCTTTCGACAGGGCTGAAAAAGAAGTTTATAAAACTTCTCCTACTCCAGATGATGTTGTAGGTCCACATCCAGATCCAGATAAATGCATTTGCAAAGGATCGGGAGTAATAAAACAAGGAGATGGTCACACTACACCATGTCCCTATCATGGCAGTAAGTATAATAAAATTCGTTCTAATTTAAAAGAACTTAACAGGACTATAACTAATCCGCTAATTATCGAGGAGAAATAATGGACATAGAAATGTATTTAAGAATCGGCGCTATTGCAATTGCTAGTATCATTTTACTCTCAACAGTAAATGTAAACGTATCGCCCTTATTAGAGAAAATAAAATCTTTATTTAAAAGAAAAATTGTAACACCAATTCCTGAAGGAAAAGATGTCTCTTTTTTAGAAATTGTTGAGACTTGGCACAAACTTAGAATACAGTGTGAAGTATATGGGTTGAGTGATGCAGTAGAAAAAATTGATGAAGTATTTCCATTGTTAAACACGGAGGACTAATAAATGATCAAGAAAATCTTTGCTATTACTCTAACTTTGTTTGCAATATTTGGAGCGTCTTGGATAGACATTGATTTATCTTCTATTATACCACGACCACAGCAAGAAGTCGTTATAGTAGATAAGCCTAGTCAAGAAATTATAAATCATGTGCAAGTAATTTCAGAAATTATTACTGATCCTTCTGATAGAGCAAAATTAGCTATATTTAACTACGAGTTTGCAAATAGGGTTCAAAATTATAATACTAACTCTCAACAAATAAATGATGTGTATACTTTAGCAGGTAAGAATTTTTTTGGAGGCAAGTTAGTAGACAAGTATGACAACCTATCGAGCGAACTAGTGGGGATATTTAACCAAATTTTATCACCAGATAATCATACACTTTCTAATGATGAAAAAAAACTATTGCATGATTACTTCATGGGCATAGCTTGGGTTATCGTTAATAAATAAAATTAAGGAGGTAATCGTGCCAGATTACAGTAAAACAAGAGTACAAATACGTAGAGGTACAACATCAGAATGGTCAAACGCTAACCCCGTATACTTAGGCGAGGGCGAATTAGCTTATGTTTCAGACGCTTCATTGTTAAAAGTCGGAGACGGAGTAACAGAATTTAGTTCTCTTGACAGCATTGGGAGCTTTGCGATATCTGTATCTTCAGATCATGATCCCATGCTCAATGGAAACTTAAAACTAAATAATAACAATATAGTTGGCAATGGCAGTATTAATATTTCCCTTGGAGATGTAGATTTAGACGATGGTAACTTGGCAGTTTCTGGTGATATTACTTGTAATGGTACAATAACTAATAACGGATCAACTATAGCTACCATAGAAGACTCTAGAGTTAAAGCTGATCATTGCACTCTAGGTTCTAGTGATATATCTAATTGGGTTCCTCCAGTTCAAGCAGATGTATTACGTGTAATAACTACAAATGACATAAATATTCACGGACTATCTACATTTTATTATAATAAAAATCAATTAACAGTTTCAAACAGTGGCCCTCACACTTTAACTTTTGCCAATGATAGTGCGACCGCAGCTAGTGATAATAGGTTTTATAATATACCTTCTGAAGATATGATTTTAGCGTCTGGAGAAACTATAGTAATGACTTACGATGATGGCTATAATAGATGGCTTAATTATACAGTGTCTAGAGCTACTAGAATTGTACAGCTTACGCAAGCTGAATACGACGATGCTTCCTTTGTTGTAGATCCTAATACAGTATATATTATAGTTTAAGGAGCATAATATGCCTAAAGCACGTAGGGGTAGTAGTGTAATTACAAAAATAATTTCTGGTGAAACTTTAAAAAAAATAAAAAAATTTGGTTTTGGTTCTAACTTAGTAGATTTTACCACGCCTACTACAGTCCCGTCTAATACTGTTGCGGAAGCTATAGCACCACCCAACAATGGGGAAGCGTATCGTAATATGTTTGATCCCGCATATAACGTGTGGAATAAAGGAGAATGGGAGAGTGATGATAGAAAATTTGTAATAAATATCTCCAGTAAAGAAGGTGAAAGGATAACAAAAGGAAATGCAAGCAAAGTATCAGATGCATTTGTGCCAGTTCCAGACGCAAGAAATCTACATGACCAATTTTACGATCACGTTGGCTTGCTTCTTGATAGTCAGCTTTTGGACAAGTCTAGTTTCGGAAATAGAGTAACCAATGGATATAGCTTCTTTCGAGCTGTGGTGCTTGAAGAAGAAAATCATAGATCAGCAAAATTTAGAAACTATTATTCTCTTGACGGTAAAGGTAAGAGACTTGAGATTAATGACTTCTCACGAAACAATGATTGGGGTTCAGAATTTTTTACATTTGAAATGTGGATAAGACCTGAACGTAAAAATCAAGCTGGGGACTCTGGCAATCCAACGCATACTCTGCTAGACATGAGACTTGAGGGAAACAGAAGACCTGTTGCGACGAGACCGGGATATCCAGTAATCCAATTGTACGATAATGGAAATGTAGTTCTTAATTTCTACACTACCTCGAATGTTAATGTTGTAGCACCGGGGGTAGTATTTGACGAATGGAATCACATAGCTGTACAGCGTCATGACGGAGATATATCTATCTATGTAAACGGCGTAAAAAAGATAACAACTACATATACTGGTACATTTAGTGCTAATGGTAACTTCTTTATTGGTCATATTGTTGGAAGCGGGTCAAACATTACTAATATGTCTGTTGGTTTTAAAGGAGACATAGCATTAGTAAGAAACACACCCGGAGTAGCTAGGTATGCTAATTTAGATAGCTTTAATGCAGACGCAACTATAACTACGTTTAATGTACCACCATTAAATCCAAATAGTATTAGTGGACTTAAGATGTGGCTTGATGCAAACGATAGAACTAGTATTAAAGACACTGCATTTGGTGTAGAATTCTGGGGTGACAAATCTGGAAACGAAAATCACTTGGTGCAAACAAATATTGGCCTTAGACCACACCTTCAGTACAACGAGTCTGTTGAAAAACCAACAATGAGATTTTCAGGAACTAGAGATAGATCAAGAGATGATCCCAGAGAACCTTACATACAAAACGGTGACTATCTAGAGTGTGAAACAGATATTTTCTCAATACCAACAGGCTCTGGAGATGATGGTAAAGCAGCTAGAACAAGTATATTCATAGTTTTTAAAACTTTGTCAGGTCTTGAAGAAGCGAGATCTGACAGTAAAGGGCGAGAACTTGCACCACGAGTAATAGGATATGAACATGCAGTATTAAGTTTATTAAATACTGGAACAATTCCTATCACTGACGGGGCCGGTAATTCATCTATAAAATTTGATAATAGTTATTGGAGCTTGATAGATACAGTACAGGCGTATGGTTCTTCTGGAATTAATTCTTATATGATTAATAGAAAAGATGATTTTAGACAAAGCCCAAGAAGAATTACAAGATCTACCACAGATCGTTCCTCTTCGGATAAATATAAGGTAATAGAAATAGAGTGGGGTGGCGACCAATATGATAGTTCTCAAGGAAGTTTTGATTACTTTAGAAGTGAAGAAAAAATAAAATGGGGACCGTTATATGTACGAACAGGACACCTCAATAGAAACCCGCACTCTTATGATAAGTTTGTGGTAGGGTCGCAACTGAGAGCAATAGAAGAAGGTTATTCAGCTGACAAGAAGATTCAAAATGGCATGGTTGGAAATGTAGCAGAAATACTTGTGTATAAAGGTGGAGTAAGCGAAATTGATAAAAAGAATATAAGAAATTATTTGAATGACAAATGGGAGGCGGTATGAAAAATTATATAGGCACAAATATAAGACATGTCAATAAAACAAATAATCTTTTTGGATTATCAATAGCAGAAGGTCATATTGGTAAATTTTACTGTGGTGATACATCACTTGATCCCGGCAATGACAGGATACGAGAGAGATATAGTACAAGCAATTCATACACATCCTTTGGTAAAAATATAGTAACTGGCTCTAGGGCTAGTCTGAGCCGTACAGCGGAGAGAGGTGTAGATGGAAAATTCTTAACTTCTGGTAAAGTTCTTAGGTTTGAGCCTATAATTATATTCTACAATATGCCAAAAATAGGTTGGGGTCCAACGACTACCGATACAGATGTTCTTAGCAACAGTACATACCAAGATAGTGGAGGAAACATTAGAGCGAATTATAGTGCTGTTATAACTAGGCATAAAGCTAGACAAGCGCTTCAAAAAATTGATATTAGTCAGTCTGTAATACAAAATCTTTTAGATACAGAAATGGATGTAGAAATTTATGCATACTCTAATAAAAATATATCCTTAAGATCAAATACCAACAATACAGATTATTTGCATTCCTCTCATTGGACAAAAACACTTTTAGCTAGAATAACAATTCCTGCTAATGATTTGTCTTCATTAAATTTAAATGATAAAGTTTTTGTAGATTTAGATACAGACGCTTTCGTGTTAGAGCTAAGACCTGTTGATAAAAAAATGAGCAAGACATATAACCATGAACTACTGTCAAAAAACGAACCTGTGATTTATATTAACACTAGTTACGTTGAGAAAAAAATAAAAATTACTGAAACGAGAACACGCACGGTTTATGACAATAGAATTATTACCCCAGCACCTTCAGAACCACAAGTATTAGCCTCTTCCACTAATGATACTGGAGGCAATGTAACAGTAGCTTTACCATCAGATGATGGATCACCAACTCAATCAACTAACGACGACGTAGCAGTGACAACTGGTAGCAATGGGCAGATGGAAGTAGAAATTCCCACAGAGCTGATAACCTCTGACGATCCAGAAAAGACAACGTGGAAAGTAGATCGCTACAAAATGGCAGCACTTCCTCTAAATACTGTAAACGATCCAATAGATTTTGCGATCTCTATGTCTTCACAGTCAGTAGGTAAAGTTCCCTTAATAATTCATAAGTTTAGAAAGATTAAAGAGACGACAAATATAGTACAGGACATGACCGGATTTAGTTTTAAAACAGATCCAGACTCTGTTTATAGACCAGCTCCCGGCACAATACCTGTCGCAGATACCGAGCTAGCCTCATTTAAACAACAGCCAACAAACTACGCAGAGGTAATATCTTTTAGACCTGATGGGCGCAATAATAGTACTCACAGTACTAGGGGTAATTTGTATGTCTTTAATGACCTACGTACTCCCAATCTACCTTCGGTAACTGGTGAATTAGCATTACAAAAAAGATTTAAACCAAAAAATCCAGATCACATCGGTTCCGTTTACTATCCCGGTGATTTAGTAGAAGTAAATCCAATACTTTTCATTCGCTTGCCTTGGTATGGAATACTATCTGAGCAAGCAAAATCCGTCCTTAGTAATTTCACCTCTACTCCCGTAGATCTCTTTGAACTTGGTGTTATACCAGCTGGAACTGATGACGGACACTTTACACATGAGTTAGTATTAGAATTTATAGGTAATGATGGTAGCACAATGACGAAAAAAGTAACTGTAAATTCCAGAGATCATCGCACTGTTGGCGAATTATCCCCTCTTTCCAGAGGTGGTATAGATCAACCGAATCCAGAATATTGGCAGATGGGTTTTGCTTCCACCAACCACGTTGAAAGAATTGAATTACCTGATAATTATTACAATGTAAGACTAATAAGTGCAAAAGTAAAAAGAAATTCTTCTAGCGAAACCACGAGCTATAAAGCTCCACTGACCACTAAATACTTTGTTAAACAGAAGCCCCTAAGTTTCCAGAGAAACCAGTGGAAAGAACAAGGTTCTCATTTTCCAGAAATTCAAGCAGCCCTTCAGGCTAGCCCATTATCTAACCTCACTGCAACTATGGTCGATAAGGGCAGTATGAAAAACTTCAAGATAGAATTTACAGATTCTGAAGCTGGAACGGGAAAATATTATTATAGAATACAAGTAGTACGTAAAACTAAATTCTTTACTACTAGAAAATTACTAGAAAGAAGTGAACAATATAGTCTTGAAAATAAACCTACTATAATTGATGGTAAAGTAACCTTTACATTACCAAGCGAAACTAATTTTAGTGAATCTGATTTTCAAAATTCAGAATTAAAGTTTAATGTTACTAAATATCAAAATGAAAAAATGATATTTGTTAAATCTATTAATTCAGTTACTTTTACTGGAGCTAATTTTAATAATACATTTAGTGGCTTTGGTGCAATAACTAGTTCATCTACTCTTATATATCCCACAGGAGATATACAGATCGGAACGAAAACGCTACCTAACTTTAATGAAATAACAGGTATTACTAGTGGATACAACGATTTTTACACACATAATATAACATGCTCCGACGTTGCTGTAGTACCAATAATCATTCATGGAGAACCAGAATCAGATACTTATATTGCAAAATTTGGTCCGGGTGGGTACAGTGCAGTTACCACTAAGTTTGGAACAGTTGAAGTGCCGGGAGCTGGATATTCAACAACTGGAAGACTAGGAACCGCCCAAGCAAACGATGGATACTCAGTAGAAAAATATTTCATATCTTATGTTGTGTTACAACCCGGAGTCGAGAACCAGATAACCGTTCATTCAACCATCGGAGGATACAATCTTACTACGGGTGAATTAAACTTTACGTCTGCTGAATCTACAGTTAATGGAACCCCTATAACTACGATGAGTCACAACAAACATTTAAGGTGGGGTGGGAGTCGTGGGCGTGGAGGGCTTGGGTACGTTAATTTAGAAACTGTAGATTATGAAACTACTAGTGATGGTAAATTCTTAGAACCACTAAAGGAGAAAATAGCCTTCACAAAAAGCGTCCGCGCTAGCGACATTTACACCTTGGATTTTTCTGGAAATAGTTTTCCATATACTAATTTCTCCATAAAAAGAAAAAGATTTGATCTAGATGATAGAGATAACGGTCGTCTAGGAAATGGTTGTTATACTGTTAAAGGGACGGTAAACTTCATTGCTAATTCAAATGATAGCGTTAGACCCACTGTAGTTATTGGAACGCATAAAGAAACAATTATAGGTCCATTTAGCTTAGACTCTAGCACTGGATTATTTTATAAAAAAGTAGAACTAAATTTATCAGACTGCGTTGCCAACTATGCGGACACTAAGGCTTTTTTAGAGAGTGAGTTGAATATTACTATTGATTCATTAAATGAATATAGTCTTGCAGAAGCTCAAGAAGAAGTGAAGGATGCCACAGCAACTCTAGAATTCTTTCTACCTAGGAGCTACGACTCAGCAGCAAACTATCCGACATCCGGCCCTTATGTTAAGCTTACCCTAGATAAAATTCAACCATTTTACAGCGGATCTTATTCGCATGTGTGGTCGCATACGTTCATAAACTTTCGAGCAGATCATAGATCGGGTCTCGGACACAGCGCTGTACCTATAGATGCTAATAAAGCATACGGCAGTGGTAATACAAAATTTTCTAGCTCTATAAAAGACTACCTTTTAGCTTTTCATATAGCTGGAGATACATATCAATACTCATGACACTAAAGGAGAAAACATGGCAAACCCAAATTTATTAAGTCTTTCTACAATACACGCAAACGTAAATGTCTCAGCTGTGCCGGACACAAATACAGTTATGATTACTTGTCCGGCTAACAATGTTTATAAAGTAAATAGCATACAAATATCATCTAATAGTGATGCTTCAGGTATATATACCGTATCTTTAGATTCAAGTATTTATGCTCAAGTTCAATTAAATGTTAATACTCTGACAGATGTGGTTATAAATAGGCCATTGTATGTCACTGAGGGCGTTGCTCTTAAAATCAAATCAGATATTAGTGGTGGAGCTGCGACTTGTACGGTTAATTACGAAACACTGTCAGAATAATAAGGAGATATATATATGTCACCAAAAGAAGTGCATGAAATTTTATTAGATGTTTTTAAACATGGAGCAACTATTAATGGGGTAAAAATTAAATCCGACAACCCCGTTAGTATGACTATAGAACAAATAGATAGTGACAGAATTAAAATTACTTTTCCTAACAATCAACCTGTAGCATCCTTTAAAAGATTTATAACTTTTTCTGCAACAATTAAAAGTATTGTTTTGAAAGAGGAAAGCGGTTTTGTAGAAGTTAAGAATTTTCCATCTATACCTTTTGGGTATGAAAGTTTTTTCTTTGACCATAAAGCCACACCAGTAGATACTACAGATATTGAATCTCAAATTGAAACAAAATATTGTGGAGAGAAAAAAGAAATAGCTAGTTTATGCTTGCAGTATGCAAAGGAATGGGCTACAATATCTAGTAAGGCGGTTTGTTTTAAAAGTGCTAGCAGCTCTGATAAAAGAAAATTAAAAAAACAATGTTATAACTTTGTTGTAGATAACGTTAAAAATCGTGTGGAAAAACGTCACGGATCAGTAATACTAACATATATATTATTGGTTTTAATCATACCAGCTGTAGCTAAATTCATTATAAATAAACTCCTTGAGAAATACTTCTAATATTATACAACTTACTTTTTTAAAAGAACGCGGGGATCGTACATGTCAATTAAATCCTTGATGAATTATACATTCGTTTCTAAATACGCAAGGTGGGATGAGAACAAAGAAAGAAGAGAGACATGGGGTGAATCAGTTGATAGAGTAAGACAGATGATGTTTGATAAGTACGTGTCTGGTAGTATACACCAACAGACTACACCTCCTCCAGTGGCAGAGATTGCGAGGTATATTGATCAAGCATATGGCGACATGAAGAAGAAAAAGATCCTTGGATCACAAAGAGCTTTGCAGTTTGGTGGCTCTCCTGTGTTCAAACATAATGCTAGAATATATAATTGTATTGCTTCATATATTGATAGAACAAGATTTTTCCAAGAATGCATGTATCTTCTGCTGTGCGGGTGTGGCACTGGATTCTCTGTGCAAAAACATCACATCGCCAAGCTGCCTAACTTAATTAAAGGAAAGAACGGTCAAAAGAAATTTGTCATTCAAGATTCTATTGAGGGGTGGTCAGACGCAGTAGGCGTTCTTGTTTCTAGTTATTTTAAGGGGGATGATCTTTTCCCTGAATACAATGGCAAAACAGTTATTTTTGATTACTCAGAAATACGTCCAGCAGGCTCTCATTTAAAGTCTAGCGGAGGAAAGGCTCCCGGCCCAGATCCTTTAAGAAATGCTCTTACAAGCATCAAGAAGACCCTTGACGGAGCCATTAAAAATGGACAGAAGAAACTTAGACCTATTGAAGCATATGATATAGTAATGTATGCGGCTGATGCTGTAATTAGTGGTGGTGTTCGTCGTAGCGCTACAATCTGTTTGTTTTCTGCTGATGACGAAGAAATGGCGAAAGCCAAAACTGGATCATGGTTTATGGAAAATCCACAGCGTGGACGATCAAATAATTCTGCCCTTTTACTAAGAAATGAAACTAGCAAACAACAGTTTTCTGAACTAATGCAATCCGTAAAAGAGTTTGGAGAGCCGGGATTTGTTTGGTCTGATTCTACAGAGCTGATTGTAAATCCATGCGTGGAAATTGGTATGTGGCCTGTAGACGAACAGACAGGTAAAACTGGGTGGCAGGCTTGTAATCTATCGACTATTAACTGCTCCAAAGTAACAACCAAAAAAGAATTTTACGAAGCATGTGCTTCTGCTGCAATTATTGGAACACTACAAGCTGGATTTGCTAGCTTCCCATATCTCGGAGAGGTTTCAGAAAGAATTATAAGCCGCGAAGCTTTGTTGGGGGTGTCAATGACGGGCGTTATGGAGCAACATGAAATCTGTCTTGATTCAGAAGTGCAAAAAAAAGGCGCAGAAATAGTTAAAGAAACAAATAAAAAAATAGCAGAATTGATTGGTGTCAATCAAGCTGCAAGAACTACATGTGTCAAGCCTGAAGGAACGTCTAGTTGCATTCTTGGAACATCTTCTGGTATACATCCCCATCACGCCAAGAGATATATCCGTAGAGTACAAGCAAATAAAATGGAACCTATCTATCAACACTTTAGAAGTATTAATCCTAGAGCTTGTGAAGAGTCCGTATGGTCTAATAATGACTCGGATGACGTTGTAGCTTTCTGTGTAGAAGTTCCAGATGGTGCGAAGATTAAAAATCAGGTTGGAGCAATTGATCTTCTTGAATATGTAAGAGACACACAAAGAAACTGGGTTATGAATGGAAAAAATCCTAAACAGTGTACTCAACCTTGGCTAACACACAATGTGTCTAATACTATTAATGTTAAACCAGATGAATGGGATGCTGTTACGGATTATATTTACAAGAATCGTAAGTATTTCTGTGGGGTTTCTTTACTTCCTATCGCTGGAGATAAAGATTATGCACAAGCTCCGTTCACAACCGTGTATTTACCTAGTGAGCAGATACAACATTACGGAGACGCTGCGATGTTTGTTAGCGGGTTAATAGAAGTTGGACTTTCTCTTTATGAAGATAATCTCTGGTCTGCCTGCGATAGCCTGCTAGGTGTTGGTCAAAAAATTAAAGGTAAAGATAGAAAGTCTTATCAAGATAAATGCCAAAAATTTGCTGACAGATATATGAATGGAGATCTAAAACAACTTACTTATTGCATGAAAGATGTATACAATTGGAAAGAATGGTTAGACATTAAACGTGAGTATAAAGATATTGATTATACAGAAGTGATAGAAAAAGAAAATAATGTTAATCCAGTTCAAGAAGTAGCTTGTGCTGGCGGTAAGTGTGATATAATTTAGGAGGAATATTAATGATGGGATTTGTATCATATAAATTGTTAACCGAAACGGCACAGATGCCATTTAAGTCACATAGATCAGATGCTGGATTTGATTTAACTGCTGACGAAAACACATGGGTATTCGGAAGAGAACGACAAACAATTAAAACTGGTGTATCTTTTGATATGCCTGACAATATGGCTGGATTAATTTGGCCCAGATCTGGCCTAGCGGTGAAGAAGGGCATAGATGTATTAGCTGGCGTTATAGACTCTGGCTACAGGGGAGAGATCATGGTTTGTCTTTACAATACTTCTGACGAAGATGTAGAAATAAAACGTGGGGATAGAATCGCGCAGATTATATTCCAAGAGGTTCCCGTCATCTCTTTAATGTTAAGAGAGGAATTGGAGACCTCCCAACGAGGGAGTAATGGTTTTGGCAGCAC